>SNQW01000129.1_pt1 | contig 65240 bp, 58 predicted proteins | sample 2580511 | NCBI WGS metagenome assembly SNQW01 (sample SAMN10953775, study PRJNA522744) | food fermentation metagenome | isolation source: 8-hour incubation of native-enriched microbial consortia from nixtamalized... | place: Mexico | collected 2017-09-24 | reverse complement strand
GGGACATCGCGACCTACGCATTAGGTAACCTTGACTTTTTGGTCTTAAGCTTAAAAAATGACTGTAAAAAAATCCATTTATAGTTTCAATAATCCAAATGTGGGTTTTGCTGAAAATTGATGTTAGTGTTCTTGCAACGCTAGTGCATTATTTCCTTTCACTAGTTCCCCTGTTACCGCCGTCATGGAAGGCAAAATGTCCGATATCATGATTTTCCCGCCTGCAAATTCGACTGAAGACTCCATGATCATATTTAATTCATTTTCCGGCAATGGATAGTTTGGATCTTGCGGGAAATCCTTAAATTTTACTTTTTTAACTTCATTCGCATTTAAAGCCTTCGAATAAAAATCAATCGCTTGTTCTGCAACTCCAGCAAAGTTTAAATATACAATAGCTGACATAAAGCAAAACCTCCTTCTTGTTATGAATGTAGTATAATGAATAAGAGGTGACATATGTATGTCACCATTTATAAATAAAGTACAAAAAAAAGAGGCTCAACCTAATAATCAGCGCGTGACAGTCAAGCCGGTAACCGATCATGGTAAGAAATATCGGCAGTTCAACATCCGCTGTCCGGACGCTTTGCATGATTATCCCGTTTGATCCGGAAGCATAGAGGAACATAAAATCAGAAAAAGAAAATATGTTTGGGAGAACATCTTCGAGATCGTTAGACAGGTTTGTGGAAGGAAGTTTTAGGAGAAGTGAAGCAGACCTGACGGAGGAATGGGGGCAAGACACCGGAAAAAATGAAGGGACTGTGATTAGCCCCCCCCCTCTCCCCCCCCCCCTGAACAAAGGAGATAATCGTGTAAAGCAGCATGCAGGGATACCAAGACACGCACGCTATCATAATTTATTTTGTCAAGCACTTATCTCGGTTTTGAGCCAAAAAAGAAGGAGAAAATATGGAAAAGGTTGAGCGATTAATATCCATCATCATGATATTGCTGAAAAAGGATGTTGTTTCAACCAAAGAATTCACACAATTATTTAACGTTTCCAAAAGAACGGTTCTTCGTGATATGGAAACACTGAGCTTATCAAACATCCCCATCTATTCCGTCAATGGAATTCATGGTGGCTACAGTATTATGGATGAATACAAGCTTGATAAACGTCTTTTAAGCAACTCCGACTTAGAGAATATATTGACTGCGCTCGGCGGATTGGAACAAATTCTTATTAGCGAAGAAGTTGCAGTGACTATAAAAAAAATAGAAGCCATGGTTAGCCCATTGTCGCCGAAAGGTTCAATCCAACTGTCATTTTATGATTGGGAGGGCCGGTCTGAAATTCTTCAAACCTTGAAGAAGTGTCAAGAAGCAATTTTAGCGAGAAGGTTAATTACTTTTAATTATATCGACAAAAATGGCATGAAAACGAATAGAAGGGTCGAGCCATACCAGCTTCATTTTAGCGAAACGAGTTGGTATTTGAAAGGATTCTGTCTGCATCGTATGAGATATAGAACATTTAAGTTATCTCGGATCGACCATCTTCATATGGATGAAAAAACATTTAACCCTAGAGATTATTCATTAGAACAGGAACATGAAGCCAGTTATCAACCGGAACTAGTCGCTGTAAAAGCGTTGATTTCGCCCAGCATCAAAGACCATTTCATGGAAAGGTATGGTCGAAAGAGTATTGAAAACTATAGTTCTGAACTTTTTTTGGCAACCATTCATGTTCCTCAAAACAGTATTGGATTTCAATTTTTAGCAAGCTTCGGTACAAATTTAGAAATCGTAGAGCCCAAATCCTATGTTGAAGAATTTCGAAATTATTTGCTTAAGATGGTGGATAAATATTCCTAAAGTCCGGATCGTTCATAACACATTCGACAAGAAAGTCGAGCACCGACATCCGCAGCAGGCAGGAGGCCACCTCCGCGACAATCTCGTCCGTCTGCTCGATCCCCTTCGCGACCCGAACGGAATACTTGATCTCGCGTGAAATGTAAAGGCGCGGATGGTTTGCGGTGTCGGCATAACGCGTGACACAGCGCAAAACAAGATAGTTACCGCTAAAATATAGCGCCAGGTCGTCGCGGATTAGCCACGCCCGGTGCAGATCATAATCGAGCGGATCGCTGCAGAAATAGCCATCGACGACCAAAACGCGTTCAAGATCAATGGTTGCCGGCATGTGCAAGCACCTCCAATAATTCGAGCGCGGTCATAGCAGCGATTTCCAGAATCGTTAGCTTTTGCGGCAGATTGGCGTCAAACAATACGCTGCCGGGATCGCTGAACGTCCGCAGCCCGCTCTCCGTTTCAATGACTCTCTCAACAACGAGATACGTGCCTGTGCCGGATCGATCCACGTAGGCCGCGATATTTCCGCTTAATTTGACCCCATCGTAGACAAGTACGCTCGTTTCGCCTAAACCGTCAGGGTCTTCGCAAACCTCCGTTACTTTTACGAAGTTCACTCGAATCATCCCTCCAATGCCGCTACGTCCTTCTTAAATTCGAAATAATTAACCGCAATTGAACCTCTCATGGCTTAGCCACGAGATTCTTGGATAGTCCGTTCTACTGAACAGAATTAGCACGTAATATGCCACCAAGCTATCCCCGCAGTTCCTGCGGTTCATACAATTATGCAGATAGGAGTCTCTTGCCTTCGGCAAGGATGTTTTGGCTTGCATTGATATCCCGATCATGGCGGGTTTGGCATGCCGGACATATCCACTCCCGAATATGAAGATCTTTAACTTCTTTATTTTGGTAACCACAACACGAACAGAGTTGAGAAGAGGCGAAGGTTCGGCCTACAGCAACAACCATTCGCCCGTACCACTTTGCCTTATATTCAAGCATCGTTCTAAATTGATACCAGGACACTTCACCAATCGCTTTGGCCAGTTTATGGTTCTTCATCAGGTTAGACACCTGCAAATCTTCAATCGCAATCATGTCGTGGTTTTTGACAATATGCGTTGATAGCTTTTGCAGGTAGTCTGTTCGGCAGTTGGCAATGCGTTCATGGATTCGGGCTACCTTCACTCGTTGTTTATTCCAGCCCGAGGAACCTTTCACACGTCTGGAAAGAATCCGCTGTTCCCGAATGAGTTTCTGTTCCATCTTCCGCAGGAATTTTGGATTCTCAAACACTTCACCGCTGGATAATACCGCGAGATCTTTGATTCCTAAGTCAATTCCGACTTCTTGGTTTGTTTTTGGCAGGGGGTTTACATCGGTTTCTACTAACAAGGAAACAAAGTATTTGCCGGAAGGATTACGCCTAATCGTCGCATGCAATATACGACCTTCTACTTCTCTCGACTTGGCAAACCTTACTAACCCTAATTTGGGGAGTTTCATCTTGTTGCCTACGATCGAAATATTTCCATTGGTATAGTTGGTTTGATACGACTGTACAGGATTCTTTTTACTCTTAAATCTCGGTGCGTTAGTTTGTTTCTTATAAAAACGGTTAAACGAATATGCCAGATTTTTCAAGGCATTTTGCAAAGAAAATTTGTCCGGTTCTTTTAACCATTCGAGTTCTTGCTTCAATTTCGTGAGTTCGGCAGAACATGCAGCATACGACAGTCCTTTTCCTGTGCTGCGGTAAGCTTCATTCCATAATCCCAAAAAGTGGTTAAATACAAAACGTGAACAGCCGATCGTCTTGTTGATGAGAACAGCCTGATCTTTGCTCGGATAAATGCGAAATTTATAGGCTTTATGGATAAGCATGCTCTCACTTCACTTTCTGATCTTGAATATACTTTCGGATTGGTTTGTTCGCTCACCATAGTAACAAAATAGGATGATTCATCACCATAATAATTTTACCATACGTAACGACCATGTCGATTCATTGACATGTCAAATAACATGCCTGAACCGAAGTTTTCTTACTCATGACTAAAGTCGCGAGTTTGCGAAAACTTGTTATCAATCCAGTTTCCGCCGCGTGTCCGGACATATAGCCGCCCGTTTATCCGTCGGCCTCCACGATACATGGCCTTCGCCTCCTAAATCTAAAAATGGGTGCGACAAAGTAGCGCAAAACTATGTTTTTTTGCGAAATAACAATGTATACTATTGATTGTACGTTAACACGTACAACTCTTAGTTTGATTATGCTGTACGCATATAAGTACAGTCATGACTTTTGAGGAGGCAATTTTATGGCATTGAAAGTAAAGGTCACTTTTGGGGAACTTCTCGCAGAAAGAGGTATGTCATTAAATGAACTTTCGACGCGGTCGAACGTGCGGCGAGCTGCTCTTTCAGAATTAGTCAACGGTAAGCGGGAAAACATCAATTTTGAGCATATTGTAAAAATAGCCGAAGCATTGGGGACTAACGATATAAGTAAGATCATAATGCTGGTTGATAGCGAAAAATGATCTATTTCACTAAAGTGAATAAATGAACCTATTAAGTGCAATTTCGTACATACCACCCACCGACCATCTAGTATAATTAAGAAAAAAAGGGGAAAGTATCTAAAATTTGTAATCAATATTCATCCTAATTATTTCTACAATACTTTTACTGCATACTCTCCAAAAGATCAGGCTAGCAGAGAAGTTTGTATGCCCAACGTGTGGTCGCGTATTACGTAAGGAAGGCTATAGATGCCCGAGATGTGACAGGTGATTTTACGCGCACATAGGATAGTTACCAATTTAATTTCTAAAAAGCACAGACGTTCGGAGCAAATTCATTTTATTGCATTGAGTCTGCGCTTTTTTGTTTCTGAAAAAGCGGACGTATCACGGCCGAAATTAATGCGTACAAGCGCGTCGTCGAAGAAGCCAGTTTCAACATCGGACGCCGATTGAAACATGTGAAATCACGATTAATAAGGCATACATGGGGGAGTTCGAAAAGGAGGAAATTATAAAAATAAAAACGCCAGCCAGCTAAGAGATTCCGCAACGCTGGCGCTAGTTATTTTTTTTACACTTAATAGACTAATTCGTTTAACCCGGACTGTTTAGAAATTGACAAAGCCCAAGAGTGAGGGGACTCATGATGTACTTGTTCCGGCATGGATTGCAAAAGAGACATGAAGTTGGATTCTTTAATCATTTTCTTCGCTGTAATTTCACTTACACCAAATTTCCCACAGATTTCTTTTGTGATTTCGGTAATCAACCACGTATGCCATATCTAACTTATTAACCATGCTTACCATCTCCTTATCGTAAGCTCAAGGTCTTGTCCTTCTGACATCTGCTTAATATCAATATCGGTAATTGTGACTGTACAGCTTTCAATAGTTATTACCCATGAGCCTTCGGTTTCTATAACACTAGTCTCATAGCGATCTACTGAAAACGAGGCCAGCATATTCATAATAATTTCACCGTTTCGCGAGTGGCTCCGGGCCATATGTCTCTTTTTCTTTTTCAATTGCTCTACAACATTGTAAACATCGCTAAAACTCACCCCGCATCCCCCCAAAAAAACACTAGAAATATCATGCCATATTTACAGAATTCGCGCCCCGCCTATAATTACAGCCGAAATTAACGCATATAAGAGGGTTGCCGGGGAAGCTATTTTCGAAATTGGTAGTCGGCTTAAATCAATCCGTGACGCGAAAACAGAAAGTAATAAGCCGACCGAACGAGGGGACAGTGGTGAAAGACTCAGCCTCCTCCACAAAAAAGGGAAGGAGGCTAGTTATTATTTGTTTTTGCCTTAGCTCTTGCGTCTCGATCGGTAAGGAGAAGTTCGATTGCTTTACGTCTTTGAATAGTCTCAATGTTCCGCTTAGATATAAGGATTCCAATTGTAGCTACTCCAAAAATCGAGAATGCCGCTATGATAAGAGCAGTTAGCGCGTTACCAATCGTAGCCTCTTTCGCTAGGGTTGAAAGCGTCAAGTTCAACAAAGTGATTACCGCTCCAAGTAAAACGACCACTATAGAGAGTTGTTTATTGTCTTCCTCATGGGCCTCGTAGATTGCTTTTAAGTTCAACAAATCCTTTGAACATAGCGTGAATAGTACCTCTTTAGCTCTCTCATTTTGAGTATGCTTACCTGTTCTTTATTAGGTTTCATAGTTTTTCCTCCAGTCTCTTAAATTTATCCGGATTAGACAATATAGTTCTTTACACCTGCTACTTTGAGGTGTTTGGATACGTAGCAAAATGCCCTAAAAGCAAAAAACGCAGGCTCGACGGATTTACTCCGTGAAACCTGCGCTTTACTTTATTTAATCGTTCCTAAACCGCGCCATTACCAGCATTCCTCAATCACAAGGCTGCGGCTGCCCCTCTTCATCTTTAAAGCGGAACGACTGTCCGCAGCCGCAGGTGGCGATGGCGTTTGGGTTGTGGATGGTGAAGCCGCCGCTCATGCCGGATTCCTTAAAATCGATCTCCAGCCCGTTCAGATAACGGATGCTCTCCTTTTCAACCACCACTTTAAGCCCTTTGACGTCCATGTGCACGTCGTCTTCGCTTTCCTGATCGTCAAGTCCCATGCCATATGAAAAACCGCTGCAGCCGCCGGGATTGACCCCGACGCGAAGGAACATGTTCGGCGTTTCCTCCTCAGCGAGCATATCTTTAATTCGCGCCAGCGCGCTATCGGTAATGGTAATCATGTTTTTCACACTCCTTTATAAGAAATTATACTCCACAACCCGAATACGCTCAACAAATCCGATAAATCCGATAAATGCGATATTTCTCATTGCCGAATCATTTTCCAAGGGGTAGGCTTATTGCCCCCTTAAAAAGTGAGGTTTATAATAGGATGGTGGTTTCATTGTCAGAATCGTTGGAAACGGAGGGAATGTCATGTCCACAGTCGTCACCCCCAACACGGGGCAAAAAATGGCGGAAATTGCCGATAAAGTACGCCGCGGGGAACGCCTCACTTTGGAGGACGGGGTCTATCTATATGAAAGCGACGATATATTGACAATTGGGCAATTAGCCAATGAGGTCAATTTGCGAAAAAACGGCAAAAAGGTCTATTTTATCGAAAATATGAGCCTGTACTTTACGAATGTATGCGAGTCGTACTGCGCGTTCTGCAGCTTCCGCAAGGATCAGGGCGAAGAAGGAGCGTACACCTTGTCCGGCGAGGAAATGGTTGCTTTCGTGGAGCAGCACATTACCCCCGGCGTTCGAGAATTCCATATCGTAGGTGGGCATAATAATCATGTCCCTTTTCAATATTATGTGGATTCGCTGAAAGCGCTGAAGGAGCGTTTTCCGCATGTGACGCTAAAGGCGTATACGGCGGCGGAAATCGAGTTTTTCACCCGGCTTAGCGGCCTCAGCACCAAGGAAGTGCTGGTGGAGCTGCAAAAAGCCGGCCTGCAGTCGTTAACCGGCGGCGGCGCGGAAATTTTATCCGACCAATACCGGAAAAAAATGAAGGTGGAAAAAGCGAATGTCCAGCAGTATTTGGACGTTCACCGGACCGCTCACGAGCTAGGCATGAAAACGCCGACCACAATGCTGTACGGCTCGATCGAATCGTATGAGGACCGGATTCGCCACATGCTTCAAATCCGCGAACTCCAGGACGAGACCGGCGGATTTAGCGTGTTTATTCCGCTGTCCATGCAGCCGCGCAACAAAAACGCCAGTATCATGCGGCGGAATTCCGCTTACGAGGATCTCAAAACGATCGCGATCAGCCGGCTGATGCTCGACAATATCCAGCATATCAAGGCGTATTTCATCAATATCGGCGTGCAGCTGACGCAAGTCGCCCTCACGTTCGGAGCCTCCGACGTGCACGGCACGATTTTGAAGGAGCAAATCAGCCACGCGGCCGGAGCGCAAACGCCGGAAGGGCTTACGCTGAAAGAGCTGATCTGGCTTGTCAAAGGGGCCGGGCGCATCCCGGTCGAGCGGGACACGTTCTACAACGAAATCAAAGTTTACGAATAAAGACCGGATCAAGCCTTACGCCTGAAGTTCCGGCAAAAGGGGAATTCGAATGAAGAAGCAGTTCGTTGTTCTTGGCGGAGGGTACGGCGGAACGACCGTAATTCACGAGCTGTTCAAAGGCCGCCGCATCCCTTCGGACATACAAGTCGTCCTCGTTGATCGAATGCCCTTTCAAAGCTTAAAAACCGAATACTACGCCCTGGCGGCAGGAACCGCCTCGGACCACGAATTGCGGGTTTCCTTTCCCGATTATCCCGGGCTTACGATCAAATACGGGGAAGTCGCCTCGGTGGAGCTGGAGCAGCGGCGCATTTTATTTCAGGACGGTGATCCGTTGGAATATGACCAGTTGGTGATCGCCCTGGGATGCACCGACAATTTCCACGGGATTCCCGGAGCGGCGGAGTATTCTTGCACCATCCAGTCGTTCGCTGCGGTTCGCGAAACGTATTTGCGGCTGAACAACGCGAAGCCGTACAGTAAAATCAACATCGTCGGCGGCGGACTCAGCGGCGTCGAAGTCGCCGCCGAGCTGCGGGAAAGCCGGCCGGACCTGAACATCGCCATCATTGACCACGGTTCGCGCGTGCTCTCCGCTTTTCCGCCGAAGCTATCGGAATACGTGGAGAAATGGTTCCATGAGCATGAGGTTGAAACGCTGTCCCATATAGCGATTCAATCCCTCGAACCCGGGGTCATTCACCATGAACAAGGCGACATCCTTTCCGATGTCACCGTCTGGACGGCTGGCATCCGCCCCGTCGACATCGTACAGGCGCTGGATGTGGCCAAGGATCGCCAGGGCCGCGTGCTGCTGAACGAATACCATCAAATTCCGGAGCATCCGGAAGTATTCGTGTGCGGCGACTGCGCCAGCCTGCCGTTTTCGCCCAGCGCGCAGGCGGCCGAAGGGCAAGGCCATCAAATCGCTCAAGTCGCCTCCGCATTGTGGCTCGGTGAACAGCCCCGGCTGCACCCGATCAAACTGAAAGGGACGCTGGGTTCTTTGGGCAAAAAAGCCGGTTTCGGCCTCATGGGCAAAACGCAGGTGAAGGGCCGCGTCCCGCGCCTGCTCAAAAGCGGCGTGCTGTGGATGTCCAAGCATCATATTGGATAAACTCGGAATGTGGCTGATTTAATTTGCGTTAGTCCGCGGACGCGGAATCCTTGATTTTCAACAGAATCCGCTCATACAGCTGGTCGGCGTTCTCCGCCTCCACCGGCTCCCCGTCGACCAGCACGTATGGGAACATAAAGCAGGTGCCGCAGTTGGTCAGGCAGCCGTATTCGTATACGTCGCACTCCTGCTGCTCGCGGACTTTGCGGATCGCCTCGCCGGTCCCGAACCCGGCATTGTTTGCACAAAATTCAATAATCGGCTTCACTTTTCGGCCTCCCGCTTAAGAAGCATTTAAATTTTATCTATTCTGTATTATAATAAGTCAAGAAAGGAGTTGAACATAGATGAGCGAAAATGTACAAGATAGATTGTATGACGAAGTTTCCGAAGTGCTCGACAAGCTGCGTCCTTTCCTGCAACGCGATGGCGGCGACGTTGAATTGGTCGACGTGGAGGACGGTATCGTCAAACTGAAACTGATGGGTGCCTGCGGCAGCTGCCCAAGCTCCACCATCACGCTCAAAGCGGGGATCGAACGCGCCCTGTTTGAAGAAGTGGAAGGCGTGGAAGAGGTAGTCCAAGTATTCTAAGACCATCATGATGCAATAATAAACTCGGCCCGACCGGTTTTAGCCGGCGGGGCCGAGTTTTTTGTTTGGCTGAATCTCTACTGCAAATAAAAATCGCGAAGCCGGCGCAGCTCTTCCAGGCTCAAGCCCAGTCCAATCGTCCAATACGTTTCGAAGCCGCCGTACTTGCGGTCAATCTCGTCAAAAGCCGCTTGCAGGTAGGCAGGTCTGGCTTCGATCAGCGCGGACCGCACTTCCTCCGGCAAGTGCTTCATCGCTTCCGCCCAAGCCGGGTCGCCCCCGCCGCCGGCTTCGCCGTTCAGGCGCTCCGCAAACCGGTTCGTCAGCGCATAATCGCTTAAGATGTCTTGGCGGTCAACACCAAGCGCCTGCAAAATCAACGAACCGACAAAGCCGGTGCGGTCTTTGCCCGCCGCGCAGTGGAACAGAACCGGCGCTCCCTCCTGATCGAGCAGCCGGCGCAGGAAAAGAGCCGCCAGCTCCGTATTACCGACCATCATCCGGTTCGCATCGGCCAGCATGTTTATCGTCATGCCGTCCGAGCTGACGGAGGCCATCTCCCCAGGATCGGCCGAAGCCATAAAGGAGAGATTCTCGTTCAGCTCGCCGCCGATGCGCGGACTGGGATAGCGGCGGACTTCACCCGGCGTGCGCAGGTCGCAGATCCAGACAATGCCCAGACTGCGGGCATATTGCCTGTCCCACTCCGTCATGCGGGCGAGTTCCGCCGAACGGTACAGCTTGCCCCACTGCACGCGCCGGCCCTCAGCCGCCGCATAACCGCCCATATCCCGGAAGTTCGGAACACGCTGCAAGGGAACGATCCGCTCCGCCACCGGCGGCAGCAGCTCATCGCCCAGCCGGATATGATAATAACTTCTCCCTTCCGGTTGCGGATCGGGAAATCCAACTGCGGACGGGCCTGCGATCTCCGCGATCAGCGTGGCCTCCCGCTCCGCAAATTGCGGCTGCGGACTCCAATAGATTTGCACCGGCAGGTTCGCTTCTTCCTCCAGCCAGGTCAAGCGCAGCTCACCCGCTTCCGTCCGCTCCAGTCTGACCCGCTCGCCTTGCAAGCCGGCTGTTTCGATTTTTCTGGTCATTTTAAATTAGCCCCTTCCCATTTGAACGTTTGGTTACGATTTTTTGCGGAAACTCAGCTTCAACCGATTGGAAATGAGCTCGACGCTGAACACCATGGCAAAAATAACAAACCCGACGAATAATGCCTGATCAAACTTGTAGCTCCGCATCGCGTGGGACAACTCGTATCCGATGCCGCCGGCGCCCACCGCGCCCAGGATGGTCGATTCCGCCAAATCCCCCTCGAACCGCATGACGCACCATGCCAGCAGCGCCGACACCGCGCAGGGCAGCACTCCTTGCAAAACGATCGCAAACCAGCCCGCGCCCGTGGCCCGCAGCGCTTCGATGACGCCTTCGTCCACTTCTTCCAGCGACTGGGCGAACACTTTGATCAGGCTTCCGACAGCGCCGATCATAATCGCCAGCACGCCGGGCAATGGCCCCATGCCGACCGCCACAATGAAGATCAACGCCCACACCAGCATCGGGATTGCACGCAGCAAGGAAGCGACGCCGCGAACAAGCCAGGCGACCGCCGGATGCGGCGTAATATTGTCGGCGGCCAGAAAAGCGAGGAAAAAGGAGATGACAATCGCCAGCACCGTGCCCAGCACGGCCACCTGAATGGACTCCGCCGCCGCAGACAACACATAGTTCCATTGCGAGATGTCCGGGGGAAACATTTTGCTCGCCGTGCCGGCGAATTTCGCCGCTCCTTCCAGCAGCCGGCCGTAATCGAGATCAAGCTGGATCAGACAAAATACGAAAAAGGCGGCCGCAACGGCTCCATACCCGGCGAACGCCAGCTTGCGCCTGACCGCGTGCCGTTTGGCCAGCCGCAATCGCCCATTTACGGCCGTAACGTTTGGAGTATGTTCGTTCATTCAAATTAGCCTCCTTCTGATTCGGCCGGTCAAGAATTCCGTGCCCAGGACAATGATCAGCACGAGAATGATCGCCATGCTGACTTCCTTGTACTGGAATAGTTTGATACCGGATTGGATCGCAAAGCCCAGCCCGCCTCCGCCGACCATACCGACGATGGTGGAGGCCCGCACGTTGATTTCCAGATTGAACAGCGACCAGCCGATAAAACTGGGCAGAAACTGCGGCAGCACGGCTTGCGTCAGCACGGCCCAGTAACCCGCTCCGGTTGCCCGCAGCGCCTCGACCTGGCCCATATCGATCTCCTCCAGCGAATCGGCGTAACAGCGTACGAGCATGCCGACCGAGACAAGGACCAGGGATAAGATGCCCACCAGATTGCCCAACCCAAAGGAAGCGACGAACAAAATCGTCCAAATCATCACCGGGATGTTCCGGAGCAAGGCGGAAAAACCCCGAACAACGACGCGCAGCGCCGAATTCGGCGAGGTCGTGGCCGCCGCGAACAGCGCCAGGAAGCCGGCGATCAGCGAGCCGACGACCATGGCGACAAAGCTCATGTAAATCGTATCCAACGCCGGATCGATCAGACCGGGAAACTTGGCGGTATCCGGCGGCAGCAAATCGACGAACAGAAACCTCGCCCCGTTGCCGAGTCCGCCTGAAAGCGCTGCAGGATTGAAGTTTGTGCCAATCGCCGACCACACGGTCAACCCTATCAGCAGGACGGCAAAAAGAAGCATCTGATTGCGTTTGGTTTGCCGGATATGACGCAGCCCGCGGTAATCCCGCTTCATACGACCGCCTCCGCCGCCTGCCGGGGCTCCGGCTCGCTAAATGAAGCGTCCTTGGGTTCCCGGGCGTAGATTTTGGCGATAAGCTCATCCGTCAGCTCCTCCGGCGTACCGTCGAAAACTTTCGTCCCCTTGTGGATACCGATGATGCGGGTCGCGTATTTTCGGGCCATATCGACTTGATGCAAGTTGCACAGACAAGCGATGCCGTCCTCCTTGCAAAACCGGTGCAAACTGCTCATCACCGTCTCGGAGGAAGCCGGGTCCAGACTGGCGATCGGCTCGTCGGCCAAAATTAGCTTCGGCTTCTGGGCGAGCGCCCGGGCAATGCCGACCCGCTGCTGCTGGCCGCCGCTCAGCTCATCGGCCCGCTTATAGATCTGCTCTCCCAAACCGACGCGCTCGAGCAGGCGCTCGGCCTCGTGAATGTCCCGCTTGGAGAACAAACCCAACGCGCCGCGCCACCAGCTCATATAGCCAAGCCGGCCGTGCAGGACATTGGTCAGAACGGACAAGCGCTCCACCAGATTGAAGCCCTGGAAGATCATGCTGATTTCCCGGCGCAGCCGTCTCAGCTTCCGGCCGCTGGCTCCCACGGTCTGTTCTCCCTGAAAACGGATGCTGCCCGACGTTGGCTCAACGATCCGGTTCAGGCAGCGGAGTAGCGTACTTTTGCCCGCTCCGCTCGGTCCGATGACCGCGACAAATTCGCCCGCCTCTACCTGGATATCGATGCCGCCCAGCCCTACAGTTCCGTCCGCATATACTTTCCGCAAACCTTCCACCTGCAGCAATGGCATTTTTTTCAACCCCTCCGTCTCTATTTAGGTTTTATTTCTATCGGATTATTGACTCAGCATTTCCTCCGGGGACATCTCCAGCATTTCCGCTACTTCGCGCACGCCGTCAAAATCGGAATCTTCCGCCGGAAAGAAGCCTTTAGCCCCCATCGCCTCGAAATATTCGGGATGTTCCTCCCCGTAACCCAAAGCGAACTCGCGCATCTTGTCCACCAAATCCCGCGGTAAATCGCCGCGATAGGCGAGCGCGCCTCCGCCCTTGATCGGATCGGACTCAGCGATCACGCGGATATCCTCGGGGTTGAACAGCCCGCTACCCGCAAACATCTCGATGCACTGGCTGCAGGTGGCCGCCGCGTCGGCGTCCCCGTTGGCGATTGCCAGCAGCGACTTGTCATGCCCGCCGGAAAAAGAAACGTTCCCGAAGAACTCCGGAATTTCATCGTTTTTAAGCCCAAGCAGCTTCATCAAAGTGGCCCGAGGGTACAAATGCCCGGTCGTCGAAGCCGGATCGGCAAACAGGAAGTCCTTCCCTTTCAAGTCCTGCACGGTCTGAACCGGGGAATCCTTCGGCACGATGATCACGCTTGTCCCTTCCGAACCGGGGCCGTTGCCCAGCGAAGCCAGCAGTTTGGCGCCGCTGCGCTCTACCGCGATAATATAACCAAAGGGACCGTAAGTCGTCAGGTCGATCTTTTTCGAGCGCATCGCCTCGATCATCATATTGTAATCCTCGCCCTGAAACGTCTCCACCTTAATCCCTAGATAATCGCCCAGATCTTTGGCAAATTTGTCGGCCGTACGGCTCATTTCGCCATCCTCCATCGGCAGGCTGCCGACGCGTAGCACGGACGGCCAGCCTGCCGGCACACCGCCGCCGCTTCCGGCACTTGCACCTTCTTTGCCCCCGCAGCCCGCCAGCGCCAGCAACACGGCCGAAATAAGCAACGCTATGACCCACTTTCCTTTTTTTAACACAATACTGCCTCCTTTCTTGTATACAACTAGAATACAAGTTGAGTGTAAGGATTTTATTTTCGTAAATCACAAGTTTTGTTAAACTGTAAATGAGGTTGCGAACAGATAGCAATCCTGCTAAGATAAGGCTGCACTTTGTTCGAAGCCGGTTTAATTCTCTTTTGGAAAGGAATTTTCGCTATGAACTCCCAATCGCTGGTCCAAACGGCTTACCAGGTTCTGAAGGAGCGGATTGTATGCGGCAGCCTGATGCCGGGAACCTTGCTGTCCGAGAACGAGCTGGCCGAAGAGCTGCAGATGAGCCGGACGCCGGTCCGTAACGCCGTTACCCGCCTGGAGGCGGAAGGCCTCGTCCAGTCGCTCAAAAACCGGGGCATCCTGGTCAAAGAAATATCCGGGAAAGAAACGATGGATATGTTTGAGACGACGATGGCGATGCTGGCCTACGCCTTGGACATGACCCAAGAGTTGGGCATCCGCTTAAACATCGAGCGGCTGGAGGAGTTCGTGCAGCAGCAGATCGCTGCGGAAAAAACGGATGATTATCTGTCCTATATGAAAAATTCCATGTCGTTTTTTAAAGCCGTGATCTCGTCAATCAACAACCGAGCCATGATTGAAGTCATGGAGGGTTACGCCGACAAGCTGGCGATGGCCGCATATATTAACTATTTAAGAACGCCCTATGTGAAACACTATTCGGCCAATCACCTGAACCGCTCTATTCTGGAAGCGCTGAAGGCTGGAGATACCGAGGGGGCCCGGCGCATCGTCAAAACTTTCAACATGTCGACCCGCAGCCGGATTATGAACGGAATACCTTTTTAAGGCTAAAGGAAACAAAGCGAAAAGCCCCAAAAATCCTCCGTATGAGCAGGATCTTTGGGGCTCTCTTTTATTTTGTATCCGGTGATTAAGTAGGTTTGATCCAAGGACGGATCGGGTCCAGCCCGCCGGAGATGTCCATAATGTTCCCGGTGATGAAATCGGAATCCGGATGGCACAAAAAAGCGATGACACGGGCGATATCTTCGCCGCTGCCGGGCCGGCCGAGCGGCGTTTCGCCGTCCTGCTTCTCCCTCGCCTCGCGGATCGAAATCTCCTTGTTCCGCCCGCGAATGTCGCCGGGGCATACCATATTGACGGTAATCCCGTACGGCGCTTCTTCGACGGCGAGCGTCTTCGTAAAGGAGACGAGCCCCGTTTTGGCGGCGGCATACACCGCGCGGTGCGGCCAGGCCCGGGATTCCGCCGCGTGCCCGAAGCCGAAGTGAATGATCCGTCCCCAGCTTTTTTCCCGCATGCCCTTTAGCACCTGATGATCCAGCAGCATCGTCCCGACAAGATTGCCGTTGATCATCTCCAGAATTTCCCCCTGGCTGTATTCGGCGAACAGCTTGCGTTCCCGGATGAAAGGACCGGCGTTGTTGACGAGGATGTCGATCGTCCCCAAGCTTTCGTTCACCTGCCGGGCCAGATCTTCGATTTGCTCTCCGTGCGATATGTCCGCCTGCACCGCGATGCAGCGCACGCCCATCCGCTCGATTTCGGAACGAAGGGAGAGCGCTTCCGATTCGCTATGTACGTAATTCAGCGCGATATTGCAGCCTTGCGCGGCCAGCGTCAGCGCCGTCTTTTTTCCGAGACCTTTGGCGCTCCCGGTGATTAGGGCAACCTTACCCAGCAACGTTCCTACTCCTCCTCCCAAACTGCACGTTTACTTCCAGTATAAAAGATTTGGCGTGTTCCCACAAACGGCCGAAGACATTATATGACCGAAGACATTAACATTACATCGTTTTGAGCTTGTACAAACTATGGTACAATTCCGCCAATAAATTGAAGCCGGACGCAAGATCCCGGACCAACCCGGAACTGAACAGCTTGTCGTTAACGACCTCGTTATGGACCAAATACAAGTTTTTGCGCTGATACCAGTTCAGCACTTCAGCGGATTTTGCCGGATCAAGAATTCGCTTGTAACGCTCCCCTTCGATCACAAACGTATTTTGCGAGTTGAAAAATGAAGTGACTCGGTGAAACTGCTCAGGCTCAGCATCGATCCATTCGCGCAGCTTGTCCATCGTTTCCTTGGTTGCGCCGTAATATCCCATACCGTAACGATAAGAATCGGGATGCAACTCGAAGAAAAACGCCGGAGCGTCCCTCCATTCCTTGGACGGCCGTTTAAACGTAATCCACATGGTGTTGCGATACAGGAGCTTATCCTTCGAGAATCGGGTGTCGCAGTTAATGCGCGAGATCGTTTTATTCACGGCAGGCCGGGTCTCCAGCAGCGGATCGATGTCCAGCATACCTTCGCTTAAATCCGCCACCAACGACTGCATCGGCGCCAACAAAACTCGCGTATATACCGCCCTGTTTTCCTCAAACCACGGTTTGGAATTATTAAGCTGCACTTCCTCCAGAAACGTCAATGTTTCGGGGGAAAAACCTTGAAAAGCTCCGGGTTGATCCGAACCCATGGACAACAACCTCCTTTTAAGAACTAACTCCGGCACAACCGTTCTGTGTTTTGTGCAAAGCCGGTCATCCCGCTTAGATAAATATCATCGGTTAACTTTGTTTCCGGTTGAGTATGTTATTCTGCAAACTCATTCCTTTCCCCTTTATTTTGGAGGATATACAAATGCTGGACAAATTTAAAATCACGCGAAAGACACGTCCATTGGCACACGTATTTAAACGGTTAGTTGTAAAAGTTACAGCTAGAATTAACTAAAGTTACGGAATCATATGCTTTAATTGCATATCATGCAACTACACCCAAACAATTCCGTCATCCCTTGGGATTACACAGATTTAAGTGCAGGATTTGCATTTAACACTCGTATAACCACATATCCTGATAGATAAGTGTACATTCTACAATTATTCAACAATGTACCAAACAGGCGCGTGCAAGAGTCACCAATAATAGAAAAATCCCGCTGCTCTCGCAGCGGGATAACTATAACAATGGCTTAAAATACCGGCACAAGCGCACCTTTGTACGTATCGTTGATGAACGTTCTGACCTCGTCGGAAGTCAGCGCTTTGGCCAGCTTTTGGATCGCCTCGGAATCTTTGTTGTCCGGGCGGGCTACCAAAAGGTTGGTGTACGGCGAGTCTTTGTCCTCAATGAACAAAGCGTCCTTCGTCGGGTTCAGATCGGCTTTCAGCGCATAGTTTGTGTTGATCAGCGCCAGATCGACTTCAGGCAGCAGGCGAGGCAACATAGCGGCCTCGTTCTCTGTGATCTCCAGGTTTTTCGGATTTTCCGCAATGTCCTTTTTCGTGGCGGTAATGCCCGCGCCCTCTTTCAGCTTGATCAAGCCTTGTTTCTGCAGCAGCAGCAGCGCGCGTCCGCCGTTCGTCGGGTCGTTCGGGATGGCCACTTTTGCGCCGTCCGGAATTTCGTCCACGGATTTGTATTTGTTCGAGTAAGCGCCAAACGGCTCAACGTGAACGCCTACCACCGGAACAAGGTTAAAGCCGTTTTGCTTGTTTTGCTCGTCAAGATAAGGCTGATGCTGGAAATAATTCGCATCGAGTTCTTTTTCGAATAGCTGTACGTTAGGCTGCACATAGTCGGTGAACTCTTTAACTTCAAGCTCAACGCCTTCCTCTTTCAATTTCGGAGCGATAAATTTTAAAATGTCGGCGTGAGGCGACGTTGCGCCTACCACCAGTTTCACCGGTTCAGCCGCAGTATTCGTGTCTCCGCCTTCCGCACTGCCTTCAGCAGCCCCGGCATTCGCCCCGCCGGAGTTACCGCCAGCGGCGCTGCCCGCACCGCTATTGGCCGCGTTGTTGCTGCCGCAAGCCGAAAGCACCAATACAAGCGCCAATGTAAGCAAAGATAAAGTCCATTTTTTCATTGCAGTTCTTCCCCCTTAAAATGTGTTTTGAATAAGGATTCATATCTATTTGAGTCATTCCTTATTTCCGCGTAAAAAAGATAACCAGCCGGTCGCCCAGCATTTGCAGCACCTGCACCAGAATAACCATGAATACGACAGAGACAAGCATGACTCCCGTCTCGTAACGTTGGTAGCCGTAACGGATGGCCAGGTCGCCAAGTCCGCCACCGCCGACCATGCCCGACATTGCCGTGTAGGACACGAGCGTTACGACGGTGATTGTCATCCCCGCGATCAGGCCGGGCAGCGATTCCGGCAGCAGCACCTTGCGGATGATTTGAACGGGCGAGGCGCCCATCGCCTGGGACGCTTCAATCACCCCGCGATCAACTTCGCGCAGCGCCGTTTCCACCAAACGGGCAAAAAATGGAGCGGCTGCAATGACCAACGGCGGAATCGTTCCTTCCACCCCGGTCGAAACGCCCATGATCGCCCGGGTCACCGGAATCAAAGCGACGATCAGGATGATAAACGGCACCGAGCGCAGGATATTAACGATAAACGAGACAATCCGGTAAATCCAAGCGAGCACTGCGGACGACGAACGGGAACAGGTAAACAGCAGCACCCCAAGCGGAAGCCCGATCAAAAACGTGAACAGGGAGGCATATCCCAGCATCTTCAGCGTATCGATCGTGGCCGTGCCCATTTCGGGCCAATCCAACCCGGCGAAATCCACGTTCCACATTATCCGATCACCTCCACATCAAGATCCCGCGCTTTCAGGAGCGCCAGCGTCCGGTCGACATCGGCGTCCGCGCCTTCAAACGAAACGGTAAGCTGCCCGTACGGCATTTCCTTGATCGTCGAGATCGTCCCTTGCAGGATGGCGAAATTCACGCCGGTCTCCCGGACGACCTGGGACAATACCGACTCGTACGTCTTCGCCCCGAGGAACGTAATTTTCACCAGCCGGGACCATGCCGGACGCGGTACCGAAGCGGCCAGCTTCACGCCTTCCTCCCCGGCGCCGCCCCGGTGGATAAATTCGCGCGTGACCGGATGCTTCGGCTTCAGGAACACTTCGGTTACCGGCCCTTCCTCGACGATGCCGCCCTCGTGAATGACGGCCACCCGGTCGCAGATGCTTTGAATGACGTGCATCTCGTGCGTAATGAGCAGGATCGTTAAATGAAACTTCTTATTGATGTCCAGCAGCAGCTTCAAAATCGAGTCCGTCGTTTGCGGATCGAGCGCCGAGGTCGCTTCGTCGCAAAGCAGGACGTCGGGGTCGCTCGCCAGCGCCCGGGCGATGCCGACCCGCTGCTTCTGGCCCCCGGACAACTGCGCCGGATATTTATGGCGGTGCTCTTCCAGACCGACCAATGCCAGCAAGCTGCCCACCTTTTCCGCAATGACCGCCTTCGGCGTTCCGATCAGCGTCAGTGGAAAAGCGATGTTATCATAGACAGTTGCCGACGATAGCAAGTTAAAATGCTGAAAAATCATGCCGATTTTGCGCCGCTGCTGCTGCAGCTCGCGTTTGCCCAGCTTCGTCAGCTCCACGCCGCCGACCCACACCTCGCCTTGCGTCGGACGTTCCAGTAAATTGATGCAGCGGATCAGCGTGCTTTTGCCGGCGCCCGAGTGGCCGATGACGCCGAAGATTTCCCCTTTTCTCACGCTCAGATTGAGGCCCGACAACGCGGTGGTCGACGTTTTTTTGCCGCTGTAAATCTTGGTGATGCCTTTGAGTTCAATCAAGCTCCTAACCCCCTTTTTCCATACCGTTTCCGCTTATAGAGGTTGTTCAAAAAGTCGTCTTTCCATGACGAAGTAGTTCAAGGAGTGGATCGGGCGTCGAATCTTGAATTCAGCCGGGCCTTCCAAGCGGATGCTTCCGAAGCATGTTTCCTTCGGAAACATTTGACTCACGTAGATCTGTCTACGCTCCGCTACTCAGTCCCTGGCTTCATCCAACTCAAGCGTTTTGAAAAAACGCACTTCGGAAGCATACGCTTCGATCCTGAAAACCCGACTTTTTGAACACGCACTTATATAAATAAAGAGCCCCTGACAGAATCAAAGGGCTCTCTTTACGTAAAGACAATGCCTTCTCATCTGCCAAAACCAATCTGCCACTGTAGCCATCGGTTTTGAAGGAATTAGCACCATGACATCCGCCAAGCTCCGCGAGTACCCGCGAAAACACCTTGGTCGAATCGGTTGCTGGGCTTCATCGGGCCTTTCCCTCCGCCTCTCTCGATAAGAAAATATTAAATTGGCTGAAACTATTTCACGCTTTCTGAAACTATTGTTGAGTATAAAGACTTTCTCGCATTTTGTCAAAGGAAAAATAGCTCATTGGAAGTCAGCTTGTTGCGACCTTTTTCCACCGCCGGTTCGTATAATCGAAAACGGTCCAAAAGGTTTCGCAAACCATGCGGTAACCCTGCTCCAAATCCCGCAGATGCCGGTCGAGATCCTCCAGTTCGATCTTCCCGTAAAGGGCCTGGTGCCGCTGCCACAAATCGTCCTTCATTTCCGAGTTCATGTAATGAATTTCCGTGTTCCGCCGGCGCCGCAGCACCCCCAGCACCTCGCCGTACTCCTCCTTGATCGCCGTCAGCTTGCCGCCCAGCTCGGGATGTACCTTTAGATGAGCAAATTGGCGCAGCACCGTAAAGTAGGAAAAATGCGTCTTGACCTTGGACGTGTTCAAATCGAACAGCTCGTTCAGCACCGTGCCCAGCTTGTCCAGAGAGGAAAACACCCGAATAAACCCGTCCTTGTAAAAAAAGACGTACCGCGCATAATTCTCCCGTTCGTCCGAGCCCATATCGTCCACGAAACCGGTCCGCACTTTTTTGCGGAAAAAAGCCGCGGCAAACAGACACTGTTCCAACTCGTCCAACGAGGTAATCAGGCCGTGCATCCAAACTTCCAGCTTGCGGAAATCATGGGTTGGATCTTGATGCCGCTTCATTTCCTTCTGCAGCAGCTTCACGGTTTGCGCCATCGCGCCCAACGTCTCGGCCAGCCGGCCTTCATTTCGTCTCGGCGGTTCGCCAAGTAAGCTTCGCAGCATTCGTTAGTCCCCGTTTCACGAAAAATAAGATTTCCAGCGCTCATCCACCAAAGACACGATATCTTCCCGCGGAAACAGTTCGTCGGGATACCCCGGCTTCATCCGGGCATCGACGACCAGCGGCAGCGTGTAGGCCAGATGATGCTGGCGCACCTCGGCCGCGGCAAAAATATCGTCCGCCGGATTAAAGCGCGTAAACACCGTCCATAAAAAGGCGGTTTGGTTCCGGGTCGCCGCATCGGCGTCATCGACCAGGACGACCAGCGGCCAGCTCGTGCCGCGTTCGCGCAGCCGGCCAAGCAGCCGTTCCGCAAGCTTAGGCTCCTTCTCGTAAGACGCCCCGGACACGACCAGGCATCCGTCATGAAAAACGCGGATCCGCTCGATCTCGGCAATCTCGCCCTCGTCGTAAGCCTGCGGCAGCTCACGCACCGGGTCTCCGACCCCGATCAGAATCGCCTTGCTGCCGTGGTTCAGCTTGCGTCCGGTATAATCCAGCGTATCATGCGAGGTATTGTTTAGAATAAACAAGTCCGTACGCGGATCGAAGCGCTCCAGCACCGTCTTAAGCAGCAGGCGGAAATCGGCCAGATCCACCGGCTTGTCCGTCAGCATCAAAATCTTCGTCAGCGACAGCTGCCCTTCCCCCAAAATCCGCAGCGCCGAGACAAGCGCTTCGCGGGAATAGCTCTCCCGGACGACCGCCGAGCTGAGCGCGTGAAATCCGCTTTCCGCATAGGTCCAGAGCGAGCGGACGCCCGGCATGACGATCGGGAAAGCCGGGGACAGCAGCTTTTGCAGAAAGTCGCCCAAATAATAATCTTCCTGGCGCGGCTTGCCGACGATCGTCGCCGGATAAATCGCGTCCTTGCGGTGCCACATATGGTTTACGTGCAGCACCGGAAATTCATGCTGCAGGGAGTAATACCCAAAATGATCGCCGAACGGGCCCTCCAGCCGGCGCTCATGCGGCGGCACCAGCCCGGTGATGGCGAATTCGGATTCCGCCGGAATCCGGTGGCCGCCGAGCGGATTGTCGACCATCGGCAGCTTTTCGCCGAGAATAAACGAGGCGACCAGCAGCTCCGACAAATGCTCGGGCACCGGGGAAATCGCCGAAGCGATCATCGCCGGCGGGCCGCCCAGAAACACCGAAACCGGAAGCGGCTCGCCCCGTTTCTCGGCCTCATGGTAATGAAAGCCGCCGCCTTTTTGAATTTGCCAGTGCACCCCTGTCGTCTGATCGTCGTACAGCTGAATCCGGTACATGCCGAGGTTGTTCTCCTTAGGCTGCAGCGGGTTCTCCGTATATACGAGCGGTAAAGTGATGAAAGTGCCGCCATCCTCCTGCCAACTGGTCACCTTCGGCAAATCCTTGAGCGGAGCTTCGGTCCGGCACACCTCCAAAATCGGGGCATCGCTTTTGGTGACGGTTTTCATCCCTACTTTTAGCACTTCCCGGATTAATCCCCGCTCATTCCACAGCGCCTTCGGCGAAGGCGGCAAAAGCTTATGTATCGCGTCGACCAGCCGGTTCGCCAGCATTTCCGGACGGGTGCCAAACGCCATTTCCACGCGGCGCACCGTGCCGAACAAATTGGTCGCCACCGGGAACGGGGTTCCTTTCACGTTGGTGAACAGCAGCGCCGGACCGCCTTCCTCAATGACCCGGCGGTGGATTTCCGCCAGCTCGAGATAAGGATCGACCGGAACATCGATAACCGCCAGCTGGTTTTCTTTTTTCAGCGCATCGATCCATTGACGCAAGTTCTTATAACTCATGGTTGATCAATCCTCCTATACCGCTTTGCGCGCATCGGCCAGGGCCGAGTTCCTCCCGCTTAGCTGCCAAGTGCGGACGCTAAGGTAACAAAGCACACCGAACAACGCAGCCAGCACGATAATGTGCGCCAGCGAAGTAAACAAGTAGACATGATAGTTGTTCAGCGTAAACACAATGCTCGCCCCGGTGAACACTTGAACGATGACCAGCAGCGTCGCGGCCAGCCCCAGCTTGCGTATCTCGGGAAGATCGGGATGCTTCCAGAAGGCCAAATGTCCAAGCGCGGCGATGACGAGCAGCAGCAGGCCGGCGGCCACCCGGTGGGTAAAAGCGATCCCCTCTCCCCCCGCGAGTCCCGGGATCAGCTGTCCGTTGCATAACGGCCAGCCGCTGCAGCCTCCCGCCGAATCGGTATGGCTGACGTAGGCGCCGAGATAAACGACGATATAGGTGTAACCGGTTGCGATCCAGGTCAGGTTGCGGAAAGCTTTGGACACCCCGGCCTTTGGCGCGAATCCCGCCTGCCTGCGTTCCTCCTGGCGGATGCCCAGCACCAGCATGATCGAGCTGGCGAAAGCGATCAGCGAAAAACCGAAATGCAGCGCCATTACGTAGGAGGAGGTCGGATAGATGACGGCCATCGCTCCCATGAACGCCTGCACCATCACGAAAATCAAAGCCAGGAGAGAAAAGAGCTGGAGATCCCTACGGTTTTTCCGGTACAACCAAAAAGCGACAAACACCGCCAGCGACAACAACCCGGCGGCTCCGCTCACGGCCCGGTGCGAATACTCGATCAGCGAAGCGATCGTATGGGCAGGCACGAATTTGCCGTGACAAAGCGGCCACTCATTGCCGCAGCCCAGCCCGGACTCCGTTTTGGTGACGACGCTGCCCCCCAAGGTAGCCAGAAACATCACAAAGCAAGAAATATAACTGAGCCACTTCAATTGTTTCGTATTCAAACGGTTCACACCTTCTGACCCTAATTGATACTCATTCGGTTGACATATCCTTTTCATTATAACCGATAAAGCAACCTCTTTCATAGGCGGCCTGTGTAAAAAGTTACAAAAAAGAAACCACCGCCCCGGCTGGCCGGGGCGGCGGCTTGTTGAGCATTTATGCAACAGGCATGCTGCTTTAAAGGTGCTTTGAAGGTGCTTTGAAGGCGACTCTACCTCCTCACAGATCTCTTCTCTCCGGCGTATCATGCAGCGTATGGTAAACATCCAGCGCCCGCCCGAGGAACTGCTCGATCTCCTCGCGCGATTTGCGCAGCTTGTTGACGAAACGCACCAGCTCGCGTCCGTCGGTATAGGCCACAAAGCTCGGAATACCGAGGATGTTTTGCTCCTGGCTCACCTCGCCGACCTGATCCACATCCACTTCAATGAAGGTCAGCCGGTCCGCGTATTTTTCCTCGACCTCCGGCATAAAAGGATCTATGAATTTGCAATCTCCGCACCAGTCCGCTTTAAAAACCGCGACCACCAGGCTGCTGGATTGAATGCTGACCTGAAATTCTCCGGGAGACGTAACTTTTTTCATTTAAGCTTCCCTTCCTTTCTGTTCCTCTCTCCCCTTAAGTCAACCAAATCCGGGAGTGGAAGTCAATTTTTTGGGCATACTTGCAAGTAAATAACGATTGTCTGACCGGACGCTCAATCGATGGACCCGGAAGCGGCGAAACACGATATGACTAAGGCGAAATACGATATGGCTATGGAGAAACACGATATGACTATAGAGAAACACGATATGGCTATATAGTTGAACCAAGCGACCAACCTCCATGGGACTATGCTGCTGCGCCGGAACAGATTGACGCCATGACGCGCTCGGCTTAGGCTTATTTTCGCTCATTCCGTTGGATTTATCCAGTCAAATTGCTTGAATCAAGCCGAAAATAATCGGGTGACGGGATTCCACGCTGGGCACCAGGTCGGGTAACACGTCAGGCAAAACGTCGGATAACACATTAGGTAACACTTTAGGTAACACTTTAGGTAACACTTTAGGCAACACTTTAGGCAACACTTTAGGTACACTTTAGGTAACACAGCGGGTGTCAGGTCGGATACCCGCTCGTGTGTATCACGTCGGGCAGTACGTCAGGCAACATGTCGGGTACCCGGTCGTGTATCACGTCAGGCAGCACGTTCTGATTGGAAATATCCAATAGAATGGAAATGGGGCAGCAAATGCGGCAGCTTGATTGGATATTTCCAATAGAATAGGCGCGGTAGGGTGCAAAACTGAGCGAATTCTATTGGATTTTTCCAATGAGAGCTCAATATTGCGGTCGATGTCGGTCAATATATTGGATTTTTCCAATGAGGGGTGGAGGAACGGAGCGGGTTATGGGGATGATCAGTAACTCCGACTATCCTTAGCCGCTGCTGCGGCCCGCAGTCCAGCGTTTTCGTCAGAAGTCCGGATTCCGGATGAATAAATTTGAAATAAGGGGAGGGAACCCTCCGCCATGAGTTCACAGCCTCGCCGCCACAACACGTTGCCCGAAAGCGCCAAAAAGCTGATCAACCGGCTGCCCGCGATCGTTAAAAGCCTCGTCAAAAATAAAACCGCCCAATTCGCCGATTCCTCACGGATGCGCGAAGAAGCGCTGGCTTTGGACTGGAACGAGTCGGCCGCCCGCACCGTCATCGCCGACATCGAGGACATGCTGCGGCGCGGCGTAACCTCCCGGCCGGCGGAGAAGCCGTTTTGGAGCCCCGAGGATCTGGCTTTGGCCGAGGAGATCGCCGCCGAGACGAGCCGGGCCGGTGTCAGCAATATCACCCGCACCGCGGCATACCTGGCCTGCTATGAGGCGTATCCCGAATTGCATTGGGCGTTCCTCGCCCATATGGTATCCCGCAATGCGGGATGGAATATGACCGATTTAAGCGGCAGCCGCATGGCCGACATCATCGATGCCGAGGAGATACGGTTGAACTACCGGTTTTTGGAGAGAAACAATGCGCTTATTTTCCAGGACGCTTACCCCCAACTGCTGCTTTATATGAAGAGCCGGGAACGCGGGGCAAGCCACTTCCATCTGCTTCCGTATTTTCATGTATCGCAGTTTATGCGGCCGTTTTGGGAGCGTTTTTGGATTGACCGGGGCAGCGCTTTGCTCACCGTCGGACTGATCATTAACGAGCAGAATTACATCGAAAAGCGGGTCGTGCGCCATCCGTATTTTCAAAAGTACGTGACGGGCAAAACCAAGTTTCATCTGTTTAGCCTGGCCGGGTTGAATCAAGTCGTGTTTCCGCTGCTGGAACGGGAAGAAGGCGAGAATGGTGGCGCGGCTAAGACCGCCGGAACGGCTTCCGGCGTCCAGGAGGGCGGGCCTGTGGCAGCGGCGGCAGCCGCCGCTGCCGGGGCAAAGGCCGGACTAGCTCGGGGTGAAACCGCCGAAGAAAGCCCGGGGCCGGACGCTGAAGCGGCTGAGGGAGCGGCTGAAGGAGCGGCTGCCTCACGCGGAGCAAAGGCCGAAGCCAGCCGACGCGAAGGCGACGGAGGAGCCGGAAACACCGCCCGGAGCGGTCCTGGCACCGGTGGGGCCGCTCCGGGTGGGGCCGGCGCGAATTCTTCCGCCACGAGGTACGGGACGGACGTAGGTGGCGACGGTGGCGAGGGCGGGGCGGCAGCGTACTGTTCCAACGCCGGCGAGGGCGCTCCGCAAGCGCGCTGTTCCGGCGGGGACAGTGCGGAAGGCGCGGCTTTGCCTGGACGCGCCGGCGCGGGGAGCGGCGCTGCGGAAGCGCAAGGCGCCGCGCCGGTACCGGGGCCGGCTGCCGGGTGGGAGGTGCGCCGCCTTGCGGGGCGCGTCGTCTCCGACTTCGGCAGCCTGCCCGCGCGCATCGCGTTAGGCAAAAGCCTATACGCGATGCTGATGGGCTACCGCGCCGTACGCTGTGGCGCGGAGCGGTTCGCCGTGAGCGTGCCGCACAGCGGCTCGCGGGCGGATTATTGGCCGGACTTGTTCACGGCCAATAAGGAAGAAGCTCTGACCGCCGCAAGGCAGGGGTCAGAGCTTCTTCAAAGCGAGACGCTGCCGGCGGGCGAGCGTCTCTACAGCCCCAAGCTGCTGAGCGCTTGGGGCGATACGCCCTATGAGCCAATATCCCGGGAGGATTGGCTCAAGGACCACAGCGCGCTGAACGGCATCAGCGCGCCGAAGCGGCCGTTCCTGTGCGACATCAGCCGCGAGCACCGCAGCGGCATCCTCGAAACGGCGCTGCTCCACGATGCGCTGGGCGACTCCTAAAAGCGGCGAGGCTCGTTAAGATGGACAAAACTCCCAACTGCGCACAACACTTCTATCGTAAACAAAACTATCGTGAACAAAACTAGCGGGCATGGCTCCTAAACGCGACATAGGTGATTTACACCTGCCCAGTTGCCCGAAATCACCATAGTCGCAGGCCGTACACCAACACGTTCGAGATCACCATAGTCGCAGGTTGCACATCAACACGCTCGTGAACACCTTAGTCGCAGGCCACGCATCAACACGCTCGTGAACACCTTAGTCGCAGGCCGCGCATCAACACGCTCGTGAACACCATAGTCGCAGGTCGCGCATCAACACGCTCGTGAACACCATAGTCGCAGGTTGCACACCAACACGCTCGAGATCACCATAGTCGCAGGTTGCACACCAACACGCTCGAGATCACCATAGTCGCAGGTTGCACACCAACACGCTTAAGTTCAAATAATACGCTATTAAATAGCGGTAAATTACGGTCTTATTTCGCCCAAAGTTTGCCCGCCATAAAGAAATAGCGGAATAAAAAGGCGTTATTTGAGGGGCCGCCTGCTAAAACAGGTCCTTTCATAGCCAATCCCACAAAAATAACGCCCAAAAATTCCGCTAACTTCCTGTTAATACGCAAAACTCTATCAATAGCGCCCTTTTTTACCGCTAGCGGGACGAGGTTCGGCTAGCGGGACAAGGTTCGGCTAGCGGGACAAGGTTCGACTAGCGGGAGCCCGGGTTCGGCTAGCAAGACGAGTTTCGGCTAGCGGGACGCCCAGGTTCGACTAGCGGGAGCCCGGGTTCGGCTAGCAAGACGAGGTTCGGCTAGCAAGACGAGGTTCGGCTAGCGGGACGAGGTTCGGCTAGCGGGACGCCCAGGTTCGGCCAGCGGGACGCCCGGGTTCGGCAAGCAGGCCGGCCGTTTCAGTGCGGCCGCGTTCAATGCTGCCTCGCACCGCCAGGTGGTAAAAAGTTTGTCCAAAGGCAGCACACGGTCTAACCAGCACCCCTGCAGCACGGGAACGCGCACCTGGAAAAGGCGCGTTAGCAGCGCCCGAACCCTGCCCGCCGTCATTACTTATTTCCCCACGGCGGTTTCGCCGCCGCGCTGCAGGCGCATGAGCGGGGACAGCAGTTTCCGCAGCGGCTTCGGATAACCGGCCAGTTCATCCTTGCGGACCACCCGCAGCAGGATCAGCATGACCGGGTACAAAGCGACCACGGCCGCTCCGACGATGCAGCAGGTCAGGAAGAAGGCGATCCGCGCCGGCATCAGCGCCTCCATTTGGATGCCGGCCTGATTCAGGCCGTAGCCCACGCCGGACAGCACGGCCACCGTCGCCAGAAAACCCGGCCAACGGCCGCCCATCAGCGAGAACGGAACGATCCGCTTCATCGCCCGTACATTGAGCAGTGTAATGACCAGGAAACATAGTCCTGTCGCCGTAACGATGCCGTAAATTCCCCAAAATTGCGCGAGGATATAGCTCGCCGCCAGCTTCAAGGCAACCCCGATCGCGACGTGAACCATCGACTGGTTCGCTTTGCCCACGCCGAGCAGGATCGAGTTGCTGGTCATCATCGTAATTTGAAAAATCGTCATAAACGTCAGCAAGGCCACGATACCGCTGCCGTCCCGCGTACTGAACAGCAAGCCGTTCACGGAATAAGCCGCCGAACCGAGCGCGACGATGATCGGCATGCCGGTCAGCACCGAAATCCGCATCGCCAGCGTAACCTGGCGCTGCAAATGCTCCTGGTCTTTCCGGGCGTAGGCCGCAGAAATAATCGGCACCAGCGATTGGCTAAGCGCAATGGCCAAAATCGGCGGAATGCCGGCGATCATTTGCGCCCGGGTACCCAATATCCCTAGGATATAGGTGGCTTGTTCAGAACCGATTTGGCCTCTTAACAACGGCTCCACAATTGAGCTATCGATAAAATTGACGGCCGAAACCGCCAGCGAAGTCAACACGATCGGGATCGACAATTTGAAAATTTCCGCATAAATCCGCTTAAACGGCAGCTTTTCTTCCGGTTTGGCATCCTGTGCCCGTTCGGTCCGGTCCTGCCGCAGCATTTTTACGCTGAAATACAACATAACGATCAAAGCGGCAACGCCGCCAAGCACCGCGCCGAAGGTTGCCCCTGCGGCGATATCCTTTCCGGAGAACCCCCAGTTGTATAACATAAACGCCAAAACAATGCCTGTCGTCACACGAACGATCTGCTCAATGACTTGAGAGATGCCGCCGGCGATCATAATGTTCCGCCCCTGCAAATAACCGCGGATGATGGCGATCAGCGGAAACAGCAGCAGCGCCGGGGCAAGCGCCCGAATCGCCACCACCGACTCAGGAACACCGGAAGCTTTCGCATAATAAGGCGCCATAGCAAACAGCAGCGCAAACATGATGACGCCGGCGGCTGCGGCAAAGATCAGCGCGGCGTGATACACGCGGCGGGCCTCGTCGGGCCGGTTTAAGGCGTGGCGTTCGGAAACCATTTTGCTTAACGTGCTGGGAATGCCGGCCGTGGCCAAGGTGAGCAGCATGAAATAAGCATTGTTCGCCTGCGAATAGGAGGCGTTCCCGACGCTGCCGAGAATGTGCTCCAGCGGCACGCGCTGAAACAATCCGAGCACCCTCGCGATCAGCGCCGCCCCCGCCAAAATCAAAGTGCCTTTAATAAACGATTCTTTTTTGGACAACAACGATTCCTTCTTTCGCTACCCTGAATAAGTCCATTTCTGCGATGATTATAACGCTCTAAGAGCAAGAGCCTGGCGCCGGCCTATCCGCCGCGCAAAGCTAAGCCGCTATGATCCAGATAATAAACGCGACGATCATGACCAGCTGCAAAATCACCTTGACGACGATGCTGCTGAACAGACCAACGACCGAGCCGATCCCAACTTTAAACGCCTTGGAAAGCGACTCGCCGCGAATAATCTCCCCGAGCATCGCCCCGAGCAGCGGCCCGAGCACAAGCCCAAACGCCGGGATGACAAACGGTCCGATGATGATGCCGATCGTGCTGAGCCAGACGGACAGCTTGCTGCCGCCGAATTTTTTCACGCCCCAGGCTCCGACCGCATAGTCCGCGACCAGCAGCACAACGACGATCAACGTCTGCACGATCCAGAAAAGCGGCCCAAACGGCTCGAAGGAGAAAAACCAGCCGTACACAAAAAAGGCGAAATAGATGGCGATGACGCCGGGAAGCACGGGATATACCGCCCCCGCCATACCGATGGCAAACAGCAATATCACCAAAATCCATCCGAGCACGGTCATGGTCATCACGACAACTTCACTCTCCCGTTAAAATATAATCGCGGATAATCAGCGCGATGCCGTCCTCGTTGTTCGTGGCCGTTACCACGTCCGCCTTGGCCTTTACGGCTTCCTGGGCGTTGCCCATAGCGACGCCGAGCCCGGCCGCTTCGATCGCGGCGAGGTCGTTCAGGCTGTCCCCAACCGCCACGACTTCGGACAAATCGAGGCCAAACCAATCGCAAACGGTGCGAATGCCGCTCGCTTTGCTGATCCCCGCGGGATTGATCTCCAAATTGTACGGCGACGAATTGGTGACTTCCAGACCGCCCAGCTCCTGGAGCTGCCGCTTGATATCCTGGCGCGCCTCGTCGTCCTTGGTAAAATAACCGAATTTCATCCACTGATTGCGCTCCAGCACCTCAGGGACCCAATTCGTTTCATTGTAGCTGCCTTCCACCGAGTAGGCCCAAAACCATACCTTCTTTTCCTCGGCAATGGCATGCATCCGGGCGACAAGCGACCGGTCAAGCAATACCCGGCTGTGCAGCTCTTTCGGCGTTCTCCATATTTCGCTCCCGTTCACGGTGATCATCGGCGTGCCCAGATCAAGCTGCTCCCCGTACGCGATCGCCTCATGATATCCCCGCCCCGTCGACAGGCAGACATGTACCCCGGCCGCCGCCGCCTTGCGAATCCATTTTTCCGTTTCCGGCGTAATTTGCTGCTCATCGTTCAACAACGTTCCGTCCATATCGAGCGCCAACAATTTGTACTTCAAAAAAAAGCTCCTCCCATCTTCGGGTCATCCTATAATAGCACACCGCCATTTTACCATAATCCCGGAATCCCAACAAAGCTTCGGCAAAAGCAGGCAGGCTGACCGGAGACTCGCCGGTCGCAGCTTGCGAGCCGTTATTGCATCATATCCAGCCATCAAAGTCAAAGAGTCTTGTGATGCTGCGCTCCTTCCGGCATCCCCGGCATCTTTTGGGCGGATCCCACCCTCTCATGCGGAAACTGTCCTGCTCTTCGACGGTCCAGTCAAAACGCGCGCCGCAGTCCCGGCATTTCAATCGTTCGCTCTTCTGTTCCCCGATAATCGGCTTTCCTGCGCCCACCCCTGCATCCACCGGCGCGCCTTCCAGCACAAGCGGTTGGCTTGTCCCCTGCTGCAGGTGGACGATAACTTGGCCAATGGCATGCCGCACCTTCCTGTAATCCACAAGCTCCCACTGTTTCAGCAAAGGAATGTAGCGGGCGTCCCGCGAATTTGCGATTTTTTGCTCGCGATCGTCAGCCGCCGATAATATCCGTATGCTATACTATCGTTCAGCCCTAGCGCCAACAGCTTTTTGTCGCGGGAACCCTTCAATATTTTGGCCAGCATCGTTCTTCCCGCGCGCCCGGCGATGCTGTCGGCGGCATGAAGCATGTAACGAACTTCCTCTTCCGTCACCACGAGTTTATCGGATGTATCGCTCATTTTCTTCCCTTCCCGTTCTTTTTTTGAAACATATCTCAAATTCAATTAAATTCAGATGTTGTAGAAATCCTTTTGCCTGACTTCCGCATTTCTTTAGTTCAGCTTATACACTCAACTTTCGCAGAACCAAAATCGGCTTAACTGCCGATGCTGTGCAGACAGAGTACACCGTTGCCTATTTATTTCGCCTGGTCGGATGGCGGGCAAAAGTGTGCTTGACCGGCCCCCCTCTGACCATTAATTGCAAATTATACAACCAACTTTACATCCATTTACCAATCATCCGTTTAATTGTACTTCATACATCTATTTCCTCGTTTCTGTGTCTCTTCTTCAAAAGGCAGCGGGGTAATTGCAGGTTTTACACTTATTCAGGTGCTGTGGCAGCATTTCCCGATAAGTAACTGTACATTTTGAAACTATTCCAGTTGATTTATATAGTATAAACTATATCATTACTCGCAAATATCCAAACAAAAAAAGAGCTCCCAAGCGGAAGAAACCTTCTCCGCGATTCGGGAGCCCTTAAACGATCCGGGCGCGGCAGCTAAAAATCCAGGAGCATCACGGCGCGCCGATGTCCGCCACTTGCCATTTTTGCCGGTCCAGCGCCGGATCCGGTTCGTTCAAGTACAAGGAGCCGCCGTCCGCCGAAGCTTCAAGCGCTTGCTGGTTGTGAAGCGACAGAATGGCTGCCGTGCCGTCGCCATTGTCGCGAAGCAGCCAGCGCTGATTGTCGTAGCCGAGATAATCGTACAGCTGGAGTTTGTTTTGGCCGGTATCGAGGTCCAAAGCTTTGCCTCCCGCGGCGGTGCGGATCGAATAGGAGCCCGACACGTCTCCGGTCGGCACCAAAACCCAAGTCTGGAAGGACGCCTCCCCATCCCCGGCCGGGAGCAGCGCAACCGGCTCGCCGTTTTCCGCTTTCGCTGCATACAGCGACGCGTCCGCGCCGGCGTTAACGAAGCTTGTCTTCCGCAGCTTGGCCTGCTCTACCCGGCTGGCGTTAACGTTTTGGTAATACGCCGCGCCGCCGAAGACGTGAACGCCGAAATGCCCTTCCGCAAACGTTCCGTCGGTAAGGTCAATGATCCCGGCGCCGTCCACGGAAATCCGGATACGCGGCCCGTCCGCTTCGATAACGATGGCGTATTTCTTCCCCGGCTGGATGAATGCCGGCACGTTCGCCAGCACCTGGCGTTCGGCAAATGCGCCATCGATTTTGTAAAACAAGCGGAAGGCTTTCATATTCGGATCGATATTAAAATAGTACCCGCTGCGCCCGTCCCGGCTCGCCCGGAACAGAACTGAGCCCGCTCCGCCCTTTTCGTCCAGCGTCATTTCGGCCTCATACACAAAATCCCCGGCCGTCTCCTCCGCCACATAGTGGGCGTCGCTCCCGTAGCTGCCGCGGATGCCCCGCTCCGTCGCCACCCAGGAGGATGCCGCCAAATCGGGAGCCCAGCCGGTCAGATTCGTATAGAACTCCCCGGCGAACACCTTCACCGGAACGCTCGCCGACGTCTTCCCGTTCGGGGTGGAGGCGGTGATCACCGCCTCTCCTTGGCCGGCCGCGCGAATCACCGCCTGCCGCTGATCGGACGAGGCGATGGCCACGACTTGCGGATCGCTTGTCTCCCAGCGGATCGGCTGATTTCGGTTGACGTCCGAACCGCCGCTGCGCCCGCCTTTCGCGCCGCCGTTCACCGCTGCGTACAAGGTCCGGGTGTCCCCCAGCCCCATTTGCTGCGGGCTCGTGTCCATCACGATGGAGGTTTGGCTCTCCGCCGCTTCGTTCCATACGTTTGTTAGTGCGTGCACTTTCAAGGAAACCACGTTCACCTCTCCACCTACAGTAAAAAGGCTCATTTCACGGTGCGCAGGATCGGGAAAAATCACCTCCGAAAATACTACGCGCCCATCCCCTCCAAATACTTCCAGCGAGGAATCGTCCACGAATATCCGCAGCTTCACGCGCCGATTGTCCGGTAGAAGTGGAGCTTGATGAAGCGTGCTGAACCGCTCAGAGAAGCCGGTGTCGCCGGAAAGAGAGCGATCCACATACATTTCGTTCTCTTTTGTTTTGTAGCCGACGACCGTCCGCTTGCCGTTCCCCTCGCGGAGGCGGAAACCGAATTCGCTCACGCGGCTGGCCTGGGGAATTTCAATTTCGGCTTCAATTTCATAGGCACCGGAGGATACGCCTTTCAGCAGATTCGCCCTATCCGGTTGAACGCGGCGGTCCGCCGCCGCAAACAGCAGCTGGCCGCGCAGCGATTCCAGCTCGCGGATCGGCGCCTGCGCCAGGCGGATTCCCTCGTTCGTCTTCTGCAGCGTTAACTCGCGCGGAATGCTTAGAACCCCCTTCCAACCCTCGGTCGGAAAAGCAAACGGGTAATCCCAGTTCGTCATCCAGGCCAGCATTACCCTGCGTCCGTCCGGCATACCGGCAAAAGACATAGAGGCGTAGTACTCTTTTCCGTAATCGGTCGCCAGCACCTTGCCGGCAGGGTTGTCGTTAACGAACTTACCTTCGGGAGTAAGCTCCCCAATAAAATACTCCGCCGCCGAACCCTGCGTATTCGGGTTGGCCCCCGTGCTGATCATGAGCACCCATTTTTTCTTGACCGTACCGTCCACGGCCAGTTGGAACAAATCGGGGCACTCCCATACGCCGCCGCGGACATACGCCCCGTATCCGAAGTTGTCGGTCAGCGTCCAGTCGATCAGGTTGGTCGAAGTGAAAAAGCGGATATGGTCGCCGCCGGACACAACCATAACCCAGCGGTTATGCTCTTCGTCCCGCACGACCTTGGGATCGCGAAAATCCCATCCTCCCGGATCGTCCCCCTGCTTGCCCGGATTTTCGATCACGATCGGGCGCTCTGCGGCGTATTCCCAGGTGCGGCCGCGATCCTTGCTGTACGCCAGCCCGATGCGCTGGTTGCCGTTCGGGCGGTCCGGATTATAGGAAGTATAATAGGCGATCAGGCCTTTTCCCCCGGAATCCGCGAACAAGCCGGAGGCATTATGGAGATCGGCGACGGCCGAACCCGACCAGACATGGCCCAGATCGTTCCAGGGCAAAGCGATGGGCAACCGCTTCCAATGAACGAGATCGGTGCTGACCGCGTGCGCCCAAGTTCCGCCGTCCTGATGAAACAGATGGTATTCCCCTTCGTAATAGACCAGTCCGTTCGGATCGCTTGCCGACCCGCGGGCAGGCGAATAATGGTAGTCGGGGCGGTATTTTTCCGTATAATAATCATTGGCCGCGGTCAAATAGACGTCCTGAAAATACGCCGCTCCCCCGGATACCGCAAATCCCGCGTGACCGTCCGCATAGCTATTGTCAACGGCATCCACGGCCGGTTCGGCGTATCCGTCCACATAGACCAGAATCCGGCTCCCGAGCGCATGGATTTCCAGATGGTGCCTTGCTTTGGCAGCCGACGGGTAAGCACGTTCCGAGGCCGCGATGACGCGGCCGTCCGCTTTTCTCAGCTCCGCCCAAACCTGGCCGCCGTCTTTTCGCAAAGCCGCCTCGTAGCCGTCCGTCCCCTGCCCGCTCGCTCTGAACCGCAAACCGGCATCCCCCTGATCGGCGGCAAAAGACACGTTTCCTTCCAGCACGAGATCCCGCTCAGCCCCCTGATAAAGCCGCAGCGCCCGCCGGGTACCGTCCGCCGTTCCCAGCTCCCCCCGCAGGTCCGGCTGCCAGACTCCCGAACTCGCGATCGCCGCGCCTAAATTGCTGTTCAGTTCGCTGACCTTCACGTTCTGAAACAGCGCGGAGCCGTCCCACACGTTCAGGCCCAAATAGCCGGAAGCATAAGCCCCGTCATGGACATCGATCAACGGTTGGAAGCGGTCCCCCCAAAATACCTGGAGCCGGGTTCCTTCGGCTTTGACTTTCAGATGATAGATTTCCCCTTCGGCCAAATCGACCCGCCGTTCTTCCCGCAGCTTGCCGTCTTCGCTTGCATCCTTTAGCCGGATCAATCCCGCGTTCGGCACGAGCTGAAGCATGTAGGAGGACCACCCGTCCTGATTGGAGCGGAATACCAACGTGGCGTCCGCCTGTCTCTCCGTTACCATGACGTCGGCTTCATAGATAAAATCGGCCGCCCGGGTTTCCGTCAGGGCCATCACGTTCTCCCTTGGCTCCGAGACGAGCAGAAGCCCCTGCTCCACCGTCTCCATTCGGCCTTTTCCCTCGATTCGCCAGCCGGTCAAATTCGTCTCCAATTTGGTTGCGCTTTCAAAAATGGCGTTAGCCTCCTTTCCCGTTTCCGTCTCCGCGCCTGCCGCCCGGACCATCCCTGCATCAAGCCCGGCAAAAATAAGCGCGGAGGACAAAAGGATGAATAATACGGATTTTCCTTTGCCCATGATACACCCTCTTTTCCTGTGAGAGATACAAACTTGTTTTGGCTTCCGGCGCAGGAGGCCATGGATCACGGCCACCGCCTCCCTCCGGCAGTTCACTTCGCCGCTTTCTTCGCTTTCTTCGCTTGCGCTTAAGAAGAAAGAAGCGGCCCGGTTAACGCCTTCAGCCCCAATGCCAAAGCGCCGCAAAGCCCTGCTTGCTGCCCAAGGCCGGGAGGCACGATATACTCCTCCATGCGCTCCAAAATCTCGCCGGCGTTTATGTATCCGTTCAGATTTCGGCGCACCGCCTCCCGGATCAACGGGAACAGTTGGGGCTGCTGCATGACCCCGCCGCCCAGGATGACCTTTTCCGGCGAGACCAAGAGCACCGCCCCCGTAATCGACTGGGCAAGATAAAACGCCTCGATTTCCCAAGCGGGATGATTCCCTGGCAGCTCATGCCCTTTGACTTTCCAGCGGGCTTCGATCGCCGGTCCCGCCGCCATGCCTTCCAGGCAATCGCCGTGATACGGGCAGCGGCCCGCGAAATCATCGTCCGGGTGCCGCCTTACCGGCACATGGCCGCCCTCCGGATGAACCAGCCCATGCACCAGCCGGCCTTCCAGATAGACGCCGATCCCAACGCCCGTTCCCACCGTATAATACAGGCAGCTGTTCAGGCCCCGGGCGGCCCCCCACGCCGCTTCCCCCAGCGCGGCCGCATTCACGTCGGTATCCCAGCCCAAGGGGACCGGGAATTCGCGGCGCAGCGCGCCGAGGAAATCGAACCGGCTCCAACCGGGTTTCGGCGTTGTGGTCACATAGCCGTAGGTGGGGCTGTCTTGCCGAAGATCGATGGGGCCAAATGAACCGACCCCAATCGCCTCCGCCCGTTTGTCCTTCAAATAAGCAATCGCTTTGCTAAGCGTAATCTCCGGACTTTCCGTCGGAAAACTGATGCTGTCCTCAATCACGCCGTGCTCATCGCCGATGCCGCAGACGAATTTCGTCCCGCCGGCTTCAATCGCTCCTATGCGCATGTTGATGATCTCCTTTTTTTTCGATACAGTCCAAGGCGGTCCCGCATCTTGTATGTTTCATCGGCCGATGGCCGCATTCATCGGCCGCAGCGCCGCCGATCGTAACGGATACCAGCGCCGTACCCTGGCATCGCTGCCTCCATCTAAATTACGGCGCCAGCTCATAAATCGTCAGCGACTTCAGCGCCAAGTCCGTTTCCGCCGCGAGGGATAGGCCGGTGGCCTCCGGGCCGGGGAAGATCAGATCGGTAATAACCGCTTCCCCGTCATTGGCAAACACTTCGACGGAGGCGCGGTCCACGAAAATGCGCAGCTCGAGCTTTTCCCCCGCGGAATGCAGCTTGGCCGCGTGCACGCCGCGGAACTGCTCGTGGAACTCATGCTGCCCCGACTTCGTGCGGTCCACATAGACCTCCCCGGAAGCCGCGTTCACGCCGACAACCGTCTCCTGACCGGCCCCCGTTCTGACCTTAAAGGCAAAGGACGCGCCGGGCGCGGCTTCCGCAACCAGCTCGCAGCTGTCCAGCCTAAGGGAACGCAGCGCGGCTTCCGCTTCCCCGGCGGTGACATTCGCCAGGCTGAGCACCGGCCGGCGCACACGCGCCAGTTCCCGCGCCGGTCTCTGCGTCAGAACGGTCGCACCGTTCCGGGATTCCAGAGCAAGTTCCCGCGGTACCGTCATCGCGCCGCGAAACTCTTCCGCCGGCGTAAGCTGCGCATACTTCCAGTTGCTCATCCAGCCGATCAGCAGCCGTCTGCCATCCTCCGCCGGAATATCGGACCAACTGACGCCCGCGTAATTGTCCCGGCCATAATCCAGCCAGCGGACCGCGCGTGAGTCTTCATCGGGCGTGAACGTCACGCCGTCGAATTCCCCGGTAAAATACTGCGTTCTCGACCCTTCCGCATAAGCGGGATGATCGCCCACGCTGACCAGCATCACCCATTTTTGCCGGGAGGCATCGCCATCGACCGCCAGCCGGAACAAATCGGGACACTCCCAAACCGCCTCATGGAAGCCGATTCCGCTGCCGAACTCGCTGGCGAACGTCCATGTTTTTAAATCGGGAGAATGATACAGGCATACCGTCTGCCCGCAAGCGAGGATCATAACCCAGCGCCGGGTGCCTTCATGCCAAAACACCTTGGGATCGCGAAAATCAACGAAGCGTTCATGTCTCAACACCGGATTTCCCGCGTATTTCGTCCAAGTTCTGCCTTTGTCCTTGCTGTAGGCGATGCTTTGCGTCTGCACGGGAGGTTTTCCTTCCGCTTCGAGGTGATGGGTGAAAATCGCGACCAGCCCCGGTTCCTCCCCGAAAAAGCCGGTCGTATTGCCCCAGTCCACTACCGCACTTCCCGAGAAAATCGTGCCGTTCTCGTCGGGGAAGAGCGCAATGTCAAGCTCCTCCCAATGAACCAGGTCTTCGCTTACGGCGTGGCCCCAGTGCATCGGCCCGTGGGTCGTTCCGTGAGGATAATATTGATAGAATAGATGATATTCTCCGGCAAAATAAACCAATCCGTTCGGATCGTTCATCCAGTTCTTCTCCGGCGAGAAATGATACCTGCCTTTGTAGTTTTGCTTGGCGATTGTCGACATTCCAGCGTCTCTCCTTTTTGCCTCCGTAATAAAATCGGCTATCTCTATAAGTACCTATCGTTTTCTATTTCTCGGATTTTTCGTTGAATGCGGATGCTTCGTGCGATGCCGCTTTGCTTCCCGATTACTTCTTCATGGCCCGGTCATAACCGTCCTGCTTGATTTTCAGCCATTCCTGCAGCCCGAGCCGATCCAGCTCCTGCAAATAGCCGCTCCACTCTTCATCGATTTTGCCGTTCTGATACCACTCGGTGCGCTTTCTCAGCACATAAGCGAATAGGTCCGTTTCGATCGTCGTCAGCCGGTCCAGTTCATCGATCGAATGGAATACGTTGGGCATTGCCTGCTCCGCCTTCATATGAGGAGCCATGACCTCCTTGACGATTTGCATTCTTTCCTTGGCGTCGTCCGGCACGGTGGTGTATTTGCCGAAATAGCTGTCCAGAATCGCCAGCGGGCCGCCAACGCTCGTTTTTTCGCGCAGTTCGACCGGTGCGGTTCCGTTCAGCGGCAGGTGCTTCAGGCTGTTGCTCGCTTCGTCGTATTCGAAGATGTTTTGCTGCGACTCATCGCCGTAAGTGCCCCAATTGTTCTGCACGGATTGGATCGGATCGTACATCTGATCCACCCATTTCGCCGTCGCTTCCAGCTTTTTGTTGGTGCTCGTAACGACCATCCGGCCGCGATGGAAGCCCAGCGCGTTCGTTTGGGCCACATTGATTTCACCGTCCGGCCCGGCTACCGGCGGCATGACCTCATAGCTGTCATTAGCGCCCGTAATGTTGCTCTTGTCCCAGGTGAAATACAGGCCGTATCTATGGTCCTTGCCTTTGGCCAGATACGTGCTCCAATCCTGTGTGTACGCTTCGACATCGATGAGTCCTTCCTTGTATAACTCGTTGATATATTTGACGGCGTTTTTGTAGCCTTCTTCGGCAGGCGCAAACACGACTTTACCGTCGTTCGCAACTACCGCGTGATCGGGATTTTCCCCTAAGCCAAACGCGGCGAACAGGAACACCAAATCCTCGGCCCCCGGCTTGTTGATAAAAGACAGCGGAATTTCGTCGGCCTGCCCGTTTCCGTTGGGATCCTGGGTTTTGAAGGCGATCAGCACCTGCTTTAATTCCTCCGTCGTTTTCGGCATCTCCAGACCGAGCTTATTCAGCCATTCCACATTGATCCACGGAACGGCGTCGACGGATTGAATCCGCTCTTTCCCCGTACCGAGCTCTTCGATCCACGGAAAAGCGTAGATATTGCCGTCCGGCGCGGTAATCATCGCCTTGTATTCCGGCGCTTCCTCCAGCACCTTTTTGAAATTCGGCATATACTGCTCGATCAGATCGTTCAGCGGAATGATCGCCCCGTCCTTGGCCAGCTTGAGCAGCTCGTAATCGGTGTAACCGGCGTCGAAGATGGCGTCGGGAAGATCGCCGCTGGCCATGGCGAGATTTCTTTTTTCCACGAACACGTCCTTGGTGAAATTCTTCCAATTGATATGGACGTTCGTTTTTTCCTCCAGCCGTTTGAAAATCAGCTTGTCGTTGGGATCCGCGGGCGCCAGCGGCGAGCTTTGCGTCATCATGTTCAGCGTGATCTTCCCGCTCGGATCCTGTTCGTTGGCGGCCGAATTTTTGCTGCCCCCGTTGCCGCAGGCGGACAGCAGAAGCGCGGAAGCAAGTACGGAGACGGATACGGCTTTGCAGGCGAATTTCACTTTTTGGCTTTTTTCCATTGTCTTTTGACCTCCCAGGTTTGTGCTTTAGGCAAAGCATTTATGTGCAGCCGGCGTTATTTCAGGGAGCCGACCATGACACCTTTCTCGAAATATTTCTGAAAAAACGGATACATCACGACGAGCGGCAGGCTCGAAATCACGATCGCCGCGTATTTGATCATCTCGGACAGCCGCTTCATTTCCGCCATGGCCAGTTGATCGGCGATCATGCTGGGATCGACCTGGTTCTGGATCAGAATCGACCGGAGCACGAGCTGCAGCGGGTGCAAGTTCGGATTGTCCAGGTAAATCATCGCGTCGAAATAGGCGTTCCATTGGCCGACGAAAGCGTACAGCGCCAACACGAAAACGATCGGTTTGGACAGCGGCAGCACGATGCGGAAGAAAATCATCGCTTCGGAAGCGCCGTCGACGTTGGCGGCCTCCCTCAGCTCGTTCGGCACGCCTTTGAAAAACGTCCGCGACAAGATGATGTTCCATACGTTGACCGCGCCGGGAATGATCACCGCCCAGACCGTATCGATCATGCCGAGCTCTTTGACCAGCAGGTAAGTCGGCACCAGCCCGCCGCCGAAAAACATCGTGATCAAAAACAAGGTCATAAAAATGCGGCGGCCGACAAGCCTATGATCCGACAGGGCGTAGCCCGCGAAAACCGACACCGTCACGGTGATCAGGGCAAAAGAAGTCGAGTACAGCACCGCGTTGCCGAACCCCCGGACCATCGCCGGATTCGTCAGGATTTTCTCGTAACCGTCCAGGGTCCAATCCTTGACGTTGAAGGACAAGCCGCGGCTAAGCAGTACGGAGGGGTCCATAAACGAGGCCACGACGACATAAATCAGCGGGACGACCACGATCAAGACGGCGAACGCTAGCCCGATGGCGTTTAAAACCAGCAGAAAGCGGTCGAATTTCGAATGTTTGATGGGCATGGCAGTTTTGCTCCTTTCAATACAATTGCGAGTTCAATAAGTCAGGTTTTCAGCACCGAGAAGGTTGAATGAAGCTAGGGACTGAGTAGCGGAGCGTACGTTTTGGGTACGTGAGCAACGGAAGGCCCGGCTGAATTCAAGATTCGATGCCGAATCCGCTTCTTGACCTGCTTCGTGATAAGAATAACTTTATCGACGTATCTTCAAGGAAGACAGACCGCGTTTAGCGGTAGTTTTTCTTGCGATATAAGGAAGCCGGTCCTTAGTAGTCAACTCTTTCTTATATCTTCAAAAGATGACTTAATAGAGGCCTTCGCCCTCGTTTAGCTTCTTGACCACAAAATTCACGGTCACAAGCAGGATGACGTTGATGACGGAGTTGAACAGCCCGACGGCGGCGGAGTAAGCGTAGTCTCCGGACTGCAAGCCGATTTTGTACACGTAGGTCGGAATGATCTCCGAGGTCGGCAGGTTCATGGCCGTCTGCATCAAGTAAGCCTTCTCGAAGCCGATCGACATGATCCCGCCGGCGGCAAGAATGAACACGATCGCCATAATCGGGCGGATCGTCGGCAGATCGATGTGGCGAATCCGCTGCAGCAGGTTGGCGCCGTCCAGGTGGGCCGCATGGTGCAGCTCCGGGTCCACGTTGGCCAGCGCGGCCACATAGATGATCGAGGACCAGCCCGCTCCCGTCCAAATATCCGACAAAATATAAATCCACCTGAAGTACTCGGGGCGGGACATGAACATGATCGGCTCATCCGTAAACCGGACGAACAGCTGGTTGACGGGCCCTGTCGGCGACAGGAAGATGAACAGCATCCCGACGACGACCACGACGGAAATGAAGTTGGGGGCGTACAGAAACAACTGGATGTTCTTTTTCACGCCGGCCCGGCGGATCTGATTGAGCATCAGCGCCAGCAAGATCGGCACGGGAAAGCTGAGCACAAGCCCAAGCAAGCTCAATTTAAGCGTATTCATAAAGATGACTTCAAAATTGGGCGAGGACAGAAACTTGTCGAAATTTTTGAGCCCCACCCAATCGCTGCCGAGGATGCCTTTGATCGGACTGAAATCCTTAAACGCAATCACCGCCCCGTACATCGGCCCGTATTTGAAGATCAAGGTGAGGATCAGGGCCGGGGCAAGCAGCAGGTAGAGGAAGCCGTATTTCCGCAAATATTCGAAGGGGCTTTGTCTATGGGATCTCCTGAGCGCCGTTTCTCTTTGTCCGGCTTTTATAGTGCTTTGCAATTTTGTTACCTCCGTTCTCCCGTTGAGTTTACAATTTCTTGTGAAGTAAGGGCTTTCACTAACACCAATCCTTTATTGTCTGCACCCTGTTGCATTTACAATTTAACAAACGAAACTTTCATAGTCAATATATTTTGTAAAATTATTTTTGTGCATTTGTTAAGAAATATTTCTGAAATTTGCACAAAAACTTATTTCAAACCGTACAGAACACTCTAGAATCAAACAATCTCGGTTAAATGAGCGGCACAAAACAGCATTTTTCCGGATCACATATGTTTTAATTCGATTAACAAATTAGTATAATAATTTGACAAATGTAATCATATAAAATTGTAAATATCAATTGTTCATTTGTAAAGTTGATGTTGCTATTTTTCTCGATTTATTATACATTTGAGATAGGAAATCTTTGCAAATACTCGCTTTTTATGCATCGTGACCCGAGGATCTTATAGAGGTGAAATGATGGCGAAGGAAAAAGTAACGATTCAGGATATCGCCGACGCTTTGGGCATCTCCCGCAACACGGCCTCCAAAGCGCTGAACGGAAGCGAAAGCATCCCGGCGGAAACGCGCAATAAAGTAATCAGAAAAGCCATTGAGCTGAAATACAAGCAATTTGCCTTTATGGACAGCGACAGCTTTTTGTCGAAAAGTTCGGGCAACATCGCTTTGCTGACGGAGAATTTGCCGAACACCTCCCATTTCGGTTCAACCCTGATCAGCGGCCTGGAAAAAAGAATCAGCGCCGAAGGCTACAACCTGTCCATTCATATCGTCAGGGACATCGAGCAAAAATCGCTGTCGCTGCCGAACAACTTCGACGCGTCCAATGTCGACGGCATCATCTGCATCGAGCTGTTTGATCTGGAATACAGCAAGCTTATCACCGGGCTCGGCATCCCGACTATCTTTATCGATTGCTCGGCTTACGTTTGCTACCCGGAATTTCAAGCCGACGTGCTGCTGATGGAGAACGACCACAGCACCTATCAGCTTACCAAGAAATTAATTGATGGCGGTTACAAAAGCTTCGGCTTTATCGGCGACTACAACCATTGCCGCAGCTTCAACGAAAGATGGGCCGGATTTAACCGCGCCTTGTCCGAAGCCGGCATCGCCCTTGACTTGTCCCAGTCCATCGTCGACGACGACCGGCTGTTCTTCTCCGAACCCGAGTGGATGGACGAGCGATTGGCCGCGATTCGGGAGCTTCCTTCCGTTTTCGTCTGCGCCAACGATTACATTGCCGTTAGCGTAATGAAAGCGCTGAAAAACCGCAACCTGTCGATTCCCCAGGATATCGTCATCTGCGGTTTCGACAACGGCCCCGAGTCCGTGATCGTCGAACCGCATTTGACGACAGTCCATATTTTCAGCAACGAAATGGGCGTCAAAGCCGCCGAAATGCTGCTTTCGCGCATCAAGGACCCGAATCAGCCCTACCAGGTGTCCCATATCTACACCAAACCGGTCATTCGGGAGTCCACGCCGAACATCCGGTAAGTCCAGCCGGGAGAAAATGCCTGACGGCGTCCTTTAACGGAGATAGAACGCGGTTAGCGCCGCCTTCACCGAAGATAGCGGTCATTTTTACCGCTATCTTCGATATTCTCCCTCACGTTGGAGGAATAGCGGAATTTTATGTACTTATTTTGTTGCCGGCCTTGGAAAAAGTGTACATCTGCCCCCACCTGTCGAGCATAGGGGTAAAAAATTCCCTTATTTAGGCCAAAATACCGCTTGCGTCCAAAATAGAACCCTTTTTTACCGTTAATCTCGTGGCCCGTGCAAACCCGCGCCAATATGAACGCCAACAACCACCTCCGTTCTCTCTTAAAGAGATGGAAGGTGGTTGTTGGCGTTGACGGCGCGCGAAAGCTCGGGGGGCGCCGCCATCCTAAGCGGCCGCGGCCGATTTCAACCGCCGGCGCCGGCTCAGCCGGGCCGCAAGGCCGTGCGACGGCGAACACAGAAACGCCAGCACGAACAGCAGCCCGGCCACGGCGACCATGCAGCCGGCGATCGAAGCGTCCAGCCATTTGGCGGCGTAATATCCGCCGGCGGCGCTGGCCGCGCCGATCAGCACGCTGAGGAGCAGCATCACGCTGAGCCGGTCGGTCAGCAAATAAGCCGCCGAAGCCGGGACGATCAGCATGCCGACGACCAGGATCGCCCCGACGCTTTCGAACGAAGCGACCGTGGACAAGGATACCAGGCCCATCAGCAGATAATGGAACAGCGCCACCGGAATGCCCACGGCGGCCGCAAGCGCCGGGTCGAACGCGCACAGCTTGAACTGCTTGTAGAACAGCAGGATCGCCGCCAGCACGACGAGCAGCGTGCCGCCCAGCATCCACACGGCGGCCGGCCCCATGTCGTAGCCGTTCCAGACCCAGGTGTCCCACTGCACGTAGGCGATTTCGCCAAACAGCACGCAGTCGAGATCGAGGTCGATATGGGCGGCGTTGCGGCTGATGAGAATGACGCCCACCGCGAACAGCGCCGTAAACACGATGCCGATCGAGGCGTCCGACTGAAGTCCGCTGTGCTGAAGCGCCTGAATCAGGAAAACGGTAATCAGGCCGAGCGCGGCCGCCCCGATCAGCATCAGCAGCGAATCCCGCGAGCTGCTCACCAGAAACGCGATCGCGATCCCCGGCAACACGGAGTGGCTGATCGCATCGCCCACCATCGCCATTTTGCGTAAAATCAGAAAACATCCCAGCATGCCGCAGGCAGCGGCGACCAGCGTGCCGGTCACAATAATCCATACATCGGCCATATTACTCCGCCCCCCTTTCCACAGCGCCTGCGCTTTGGCGGATAACCGCCCCTTCCACGTGCTGCCGTACTTCGCTGCGGTTCCGCCAGTGCCGGACCCATTTTGCCAGCAGCCCGCGGTTTGGCGCGAACAGCGCCGAGACCAAAAACAGCGAGGTGGCGGCCAGCACCGTCACCGGCCCGGTCGGCAGGTTGGACAACGCCCCGCTGATCAGCGTCCCCGTTACGCCCGACAGCGCTCCAAACAATCCGGCCAATATTACCATGAAGCCCAGGGCATCCGTCCAATACCTGGCGGCCACGGCCGGGGTGATCAAGAGAGCCGCCACGAGCACGACGCCTACCGCCTGGATGCCGATGACGACGGCCACCACGGTCATGAACAGCAGCAGCTGTTCCAGAAAAGCCGCGTTCATCCCCATCCCCCGGGCGAAGCCGGGATCGAAGCTGACCAGCTTGAACTCCTTGAACAACAAGGTGCTGACGAGGATCAAGAGCACCGCCACCGCCCCCATCATATACACATCGGACAGCATCATGGAAGCCGCCTGGCCGAACATATATTTATCCAGCCCGCTTTGGTTGCCGTTGCCGCTGTGCTGGATCTTCGTCAGCATGACGATGCCGATCCCGAAAAAGACCGACAACACGATGCCGAGCGCCGCGTCCTGCTTAATGCGCGAATACCGGGTGATCGCGGAGATGCCGAACGTCGCCAGCATCCCGGCCAGGGCCGCTCCGATGATGAACAAGCCCACCGATTTGACGCCGCTCAGCATGAAGGCGATGCAGATGCCGGGCAGCGCGGCATGGGCCAGCGCGTCGCCCAGCAGGCTTTGCTTGCGCAGATAAGCAAACGATCCGATCACACCGCTCCCGAGCCCCAGCAGCAGCGATCCGGCCAAAATCCACCGCATGTTCGGATCCGTGATCCAAGAGATCAGGTTCACCAGCATGTTCATCACACCGTCCCCGCCGGTACGGCCGCGAGATCCTGCAGCATGGCGATCCGTCCGCCGTACGTTTTTTGCAAATTTTCCGGGGTGAATGTCTCCGCGGTCGGGCCGGCGGCGATCAGCTCGCCGTTCAGCAGCAGCACGTGGTCGAAATATTCCCTCACCGTGGCCAAATCATGATGCACGACGAGCACGGTTTTGCCCTGTTCCTTTAATTCATGCAAAAGGCCGATAATCGCTTTTTCGGTCGTGGCGTCCACCCCGGCAAACGGCTCATCCATAAAATAAAGCTGCGCGTTTTGCGCCAGCGCCCGGGCGAGGAACACCCGCTGCTGCTGCCCGCCGGACAGCTGGCTGATTTGCCGGCCGGCGTAGTCGGCCATGCCGACCTTTGCCAGACACTCCATGGCGATCTGCCGCTCTTTCGCGCCGGGCCGGCGGAACCAGCCCAAATGACCATAGCGGCCCATCATCACCACATCCAGCGCGTTCGTCGGAAAATCCCAATCCACCGATTCCCGCTGGGGCACGTACCCTACGATTTTCCGCTGCTCCCGGTAAGGTTTGCCGTAAATGCTCACTTCCCCCTGCACTTTCGGGATAAGCCCGAGCACCGCTTTGAGCAGGGTTGACTTGCCCGCTCCGTTCGGGCCCAGCACACCGATCAGCTTCCCCTCGGGAATCTGAAACGATACCGATCTTAACACCGGTTTCTTCTGATAAGCGATCGTTAGTTGATCAACTTCAAGCGGAATCACTTTCATTTTAATCGCCTCGTTTCTTCGGGCAGCGCTGCCGCCGCTTCATTTGAAATAAATATGCCGTCCGGTTGACGTTTCTTATTTCAACGCTTCCACGATGGTGTTTACGTTGTGGCGGACCATCTTGATGTACGTATCCGCCTCGCCGCCGGGTTCGCCCAGCGAATCGGAGTACAATTCCCCGCCGATCTTCACCGTATGCCCTTTTTCCTTAGCGCCGGCGATCACGGCTTCCATCGATTTGGTCGGAATGCTCGATTCCACGAACACCGCTTTAATTTGATTCTCCACCAAAAAATCCCGCAGCTTGCTGACATCCCTCGAACCGTATTCCGCCGCCGTGCTGATGCCCTGCAGCCCCATCACCTTAATCCCGTAAGCGTCCCCGAAGTACCCGAACGCGTCGTGCGCCGTCACCAGGACCCGGTCCTGTTCGGGGATTTCCGCGATCCGTTGTTTAACCTCGGCATCCAGCTGCTCCAGCTCCCCTATGTAGGCCTCCGCGTTCTGCCGGTATACCTCGGCATGCTTTGGATCGTACTCCATCAGCGTGTCGCGGATCGTTTCAGTCGCGGTTATCCAGTGCTTGACGTTGAACCAGATATGCGGATCGTATTGCGAGCCCCCCGCATCCTCGCCCGATCTAAGCAGCGCAGGGTCGATATTTTGAGAAACGGCGACCGTCCGCTTCTTTTGCTCCAGCTTCTCGAAAATCTCCGTCATTTTCCCTTCCAGGTGCAGCCCGCCGTAAAAAATAATCTCCGCCTCATCCAGCTTCTTCACGTCACCTTGCGACGCTTTATATAAGTGGGGGTCGACGCCCGGGCCCATCAGCCCGGCTGCGTCCACTTCCTCCCCGCCGACCTCCCGAACCACATCGGTTATCATCCCGATCGTCGACACGACCTGAATCGGCGTCCCGTCATCGTGCCGATGCGTCAGATCGGCTTGCCCCTCTACTTTCGAACATGCCGCCAGAATGATTAAAGCCAGCATCCCCAGCGTCATTTTGGCCCGCTGAAACGGGCTTTTTTTGATCTTCCATTCGTCCTTTTCGCTCATTTCCCCAATTCATCCCCTTATTTTGGAATAGTTGTTTCCCCAGTGAACACTTGTTTTCCGAATGCCTGTTTTTTAGTTGAATATAAAAATGTTTCCCTAGTGCAAATTTTACACTTAGCGCATACAAAAAAGCAAGAGGATTTTTCCTCTTGCTTTTCGGTTTAAATGAATCGTTGTTTTCTGCCTAAATTAATTGAGTATACAGGATCGATGTTTCGAAACTCACGGCATTTGTATCGAAGTTGTAAATTTTTGCTCTGACCTCTGTTCAATTGTTTGCCTTGGCTTCAAAATATATAAGAAGACGAATTGCAGGAGCAGGGGAGATTTAAAAGGAATATGAGACATAAGCAATTATTAATCATTGAGGACGAAGATTCCATCCGTGACATATTGTCTTATTCTTTGCGAAAGGAAGGGTTCGTGATCCACGAAGCGGCGACGGGGACGGAAGGGCTTGAAATGTTAAGCCGGCACCATCCCGACCTGGTGCTGCTGGATTTGATGCTGCCCGATATGAGCGGGTTCGATATTTGCAGGCATCTGTCAGCCGATGCGAAAACGCCGGTCATTATGATTACGGCCAAGTCGGATATGCTGGACAAGGTGCTGGGCATGGAGCTGGGAGCAGACGATTACATCACCAAGCCGTTCGATATTCGGGAGGTCGTGGCGCGTATCCGGGCGATATTCCGCCGAATCGATCTGATCAGCGAGACGCTGGAAATTGAATCGTTCGAGGTTATTCGCTTGGGGAAGCACATCGAGATTCGCAAGGACGAGCGGGAGGTTTGGAAGGACGGAAAACGCACAGGACTGACAAACAAGGAGTACGATTTACTGCTCTTTCTCGCAAGCCATCACCGCAAGGTGTTTACGCGATCCGAACTGCTGGACAAAGTATGGGGATACGACTTTGCCGGCGACACCCGTACAGTGGATATACACGTGCAGCGGATCCGCAAGAAACTGGACGGCGACGGTCAGGGAGCTTCCATTATCGAGACGGTGTTCGGCGTTGGTTACAGATTGGACACCCAGGTGCGGACATGAAGTGGACGATCCAGTTCAAAATGGTATCCCTTTTTTCGGTCATCGTATTTATCGGCTTCTCTTCCCTGCTCATCCTTTCAAACAAAGTCGGCGAAGAGAATATGTACCGGGAAGTGCATGAAGACATGATTCAGGTCAAAAAAAATCTGGACATTGCGCTCAATCAATATTTCCTGATTCACAACAAACGATTGAACGAAAAGTCGCTGGAGGCGGGAAGCCGGGACCTGGAGGAGCAGATCGGGGCCGCGGCGGGCGGTAAGGTTACGCTTTATCACCCGGATGCTTCTCCGTATAATGCGTCTTCCAGCCCTGCCGTAATTGCCTCCGAACGGCCGGATATACAGTCTGCCGCCAATTCGCAGATCGCGTACTCCACATCGATGCAGAAAGGTAAACTCATCTCCAGCCTGTCCTTTCCCGTCATGTCCGGCCGGCAAGTCATCGGCATTATTCAATTGGAGAAAAATTATACGGAGCTGTTCAAACGGCATTTACGCTTTCAAAATACGGTCAAATATTTGGCGGCGGTCATTTTTGTATTTGTATTTATCGCATCCGTCTTCATTTCCCGGCAAATTACCAGACCGGTCCGCGTGCTCACTAAACGCTCGGTACAAGTGGCGCAGGGCAACCTGAATGCGGACGTGAACATCTCCACGAAAGACGAGATTGGCGAACTGGCTTCCAGCTTCAATGTCATGATCAACCGCGTGCGGGAGCAGATCGACGTGATTGAACGTGAACGAGATGAGGTAAAACAGGTGCAGGCGCGCAGCAAATTATTTTTTGACAATGTGACCCATGAATTAAAAACGCCGTTGACCACCATTCTGGGGTATGCCCAAATATTGCGGGATAATGGATTTACGGACAAAGCGTTTTTCGACAAGGGCTTGGACTACATTATTAATGAAAGCAGGCGCCTGAACGTGATGGTTGCGGATATTTTGGAATTTTCCGTAGCGTCCGCCGCGATGCAGGCCTATCGGTTCGAACGGATCGATGTGTCGAAGGTCGTTCGGGAGGCCTGCGAGGACATGGCGATCAAGGCGGGCAAATATAATATCGCCATCCATTATGAACTGGAGGAGAACCTCCATATCCAGGGCGATCGTCATAAGCTCAAGGAAGCGTTCCTAAATGTGCTCGATAACTCGGTTAAGTACGGATATGTTAATTCGATGATCGAAGTCCGGTCGTTCCGGTCGGGCAATTCGGCTTATATCGTGATCAGCGATCAGGGGGAAGGCATCAGTGAAGAGGCGCTGAAACATGTGCTTGAGCCGTTTTACCGGGTGAACGGGGTGAACAGAAAAGAGAGAGGAAGCGCCGGCCTCGGCTTGTCCATCGTAAAAAATACAATAGAACAGCATGGAGGAACCATCCAAATGTTAAGTGCAGTGAACCTAGGGACACAGGTACACATCCATCTTCCGGGAGAATGGCCGGCATGAAGAACCGGGAATTCTGGACAAAACATCGCGATGTGCTCCTATTGACCATTTTGCTGGCCGCCTTTGTCGGCGGCATATTCGGGGTCGGAGCTTTGTTCGACATGAACGGTTCCAAACTGAGGACGGTCATTCTCCCGGAAGCGCAATTCAGCAGCCGTCTCGCCCCTCCGCCAAACAGTACGGTTCAGATTGAGGCCGCGATCAAGCTGCCCAATGATTTTGCCATCTACGATTTTGAAGTCGCTGATCAAAACACCTTGATCCTGAACCGGCCGGAAAACTCTTATACCGGCATCAAAATTTCCATGCTTAAACTGGATGACAACCATGTGAGGGATCTTGCGACGAACACCGGTTACGGCGTAGTCTTGAGCCCCGATCGGAAGAAGATGATCTTTTCCGAATATCGCTCACCGCAGGCACAGCAAACAACCTATGAGTACGATATGAAATCCGGGCAGCGGCGGAAACTGGCTGATGACAATTCCTTTTACCGGGAGTATATCGGCAACGACGCATACATCGGGCACGATAATCTCGTATTCAAAATGATCGATTTAAATTCAGACAAGAAACGCTTAATATACAGCGATGAAGAAATCATAAAGCTGGTTGCCAAGGAGAATCATATCCCGAATCCGGATGACGTGTGGATTCTCTTCAATATTGAGTTCAGCCGGGATTTGCAGTACTTTTATACTCTTGTCGGCTGGAATAACACGACCATGGTATACCGCTTTCCCGTGAATGGGCGGAACAATCCAGTTGCGTGCACCCCCACGGAGGAAATACAGCAATTCAGAGTGCTCAAGAACGGCGATATACTGGTTCAGGGCACTGTGAACAAGGTGCCGGGGCTATTCATATACCAAGCCGCCTCAAAGCGGTTCGATCTTCTGATGAAAGGCAACATCTGGAGCTTCGATCTAAATGAAGATGAATCCCGGATTGCTTATTTTAAGGCGCTTGAAAACCAAAAAAATGAGCTGCACATGGCTTATCTTGACGGCGACAAGTTATTGTCGGACACGGTGGTGTATCGTAATATCGATAATTTTGTCAATCTGAAATGGAACGGCGACAATCTCTTTGTTGTGAGCAGCTCTATGGAAAAAAGCGAGATTTACCGCTTCACGTTCCGCGCCTGGTAACACGGCATAACATACTCATATTTTACAACTTGGATACAATTGTGACCGAGACGGATACAACTGCCAATTATAATATTTTAGGTTATAATGCAAGTTCAACCTCTTATACTTCTCCATTTTGAAAGGAGCATCTCCATGAAACATCAAGCAGCCGCAGCCGTGCTGTTTCTGTCGTTGTCCGCTGTCTTTAGTGCGCCGTCAGCTGCTGCGTCTACCGTTCCGGGCGGTTCGGCAACTGATCGGGCGACACCGTCGGATGCCAAGGTTGCTGCGCCAGAAGATATAGCACAGGCAGCCAATATAAGCAACAGCGCTCAGCAGCAGGAGCTTACTCTCGACCAAGCCAACGCATGGGCTCAGGCCAACAGCTACACCTTGAAGACAGCCGCTCAGGACCTCGAACGCAAAGATCTGGAGCTAAAAAAGAGCACCAATGCCCTGGGAGCCTTACAACTTCCATCTAATCTGGAAGAATCGGATTCCACAGCCAGCAACGCTGCTTGGAGAGACTACACCTCCGCTAACCTGTCCTACCTGTCCGCCAAGAAGCAGACTGAATTTGCCAAAGATAAGGTTTATTTTCAGACCATGAAAGCCTATTACGCCATTATCACAGCCGAGAATCAGGTCAATGTCGCTCAGGAGTCCGCTCAAATCGCCAAGCTGGAGGAGCGCATTGCGATCGCCAAGCTATCCCGGGGACTCATCTCGGAGAAGGGCAAGATCGAAAGCACGAAGGCGCGCTCGGATGCCGAGCGGACATTGGAGGAACGCAAAACCGATCTGCAACAGGCCAGGGACGAGCTGAACACCTTGATGAACAAGCCGAAGGGGACGGTCTTTCAGCTTGTGGATTACCCGGTTTACCAGGAGCCCGAGCCCATGAATATCGAGGCGCATATTACAGGCTTGCTCCAAAACAATCCAACCATCTGGCAGCTGCAGGACGCTGTCAAAAATGCAAAGATCAGTCTGCATTATTATAATTTCCAAGGAACATCCGAAGATTATGAAATGGTCAAGCTGGATTTGAAAAATGCCAATGAGGCGCTGACCAACGGCAAGGACGAATTTGCCGAATCGGTAAGATCTCTCTATACCGCGCTGCAAGAAGAACAGAAAAAATACGTACAACTGCACGAAGATCTGAAGATCGCCCAGGCTGACCTAGAACTGGCTCAGAAGAAGTGGGAACGCGGCCTGATCGTAGAACTAGAGTTGATCAAAGCTCGCCTGAGCGTCGATCAATTGAAGCAGCAAATTAGCGAGCTGGCCACGAGACTGATCCAGTCCAATTATACCTTGAACAAACCTTGGAGCAGTTAGCCAATGCTTCCGAAGCGAGTTTTGTACGAAGCCCATTCAGGAAGCAACGCTCACAAAACTGAGTCTATGCTTCCGATGCGAGTTTTGTACGAAGCCCATTCAGGAAGCAACGCTCACAAAACTAAGTCTATGCTTCCGATGCGAGTTTTGTACGAAGCCCATTCAGGAAGCAACGCTCACAAAACTAAGTCTATGCTTCCGATGCGAGTTTTGTACGAAGCCCATTCAGGAAGCAACGCTCACAAAACTTTCAGGAGGAAGTTACATGTCGCAGAACCAAATGAACAACGCGCTACAGCAATTACGCAAGAAACGCCGCAAAAAATGGATAATCAGCCTCGTCGTGCTGCTCGCGCTCGGTGGCGGCGGAGCTGCCGTATATAGCTCAATGCATAAATCCGCGCCAGAGATGGCAGCGATCCCTAACGAAGCGATCGTCGTGAAGCGCGGGGACATCACCGAGACGCTGTCCGTCACCGGAACAGTCAAAGCCTCCAAAGAGGTGAATCTGAACTTCAACAGCACCAGCACGGACAAGCTGGCCGAGGTGAATGTCAAGGTCGGAGATCAGGTGAAAAAGGGACAACTCCTGGCCCGGTTGAACGATACGGAAGCAAAGCTGCAAATTCAGAATGCCGAGGACACGCTGCGTATGGCCCGTTCCAAGTTGGCCGAGGCGACCAAAGGACCAAAGGAAACCGAGGTGGAACTGCAGGAATTGAATGTACAAAAGGCCGCGAAAGCACTGGAAAATGCCAAGAAAAGCTATGATCTTCAGGAGGCCGAGGAGCGGCTCAAGACGGCCAAAAGCGATCTGGAACTGGCAAGGAAAACCTATGAAGATCAAAAATTCCTAAACGAGTCGGGGGCCGTCTCCACCAAGGAGATGGCGGAAGCGGAGCAAGCGTGGGAGAAGGCGCAAGCCAGTTATGACGCTACGGAGCTGCAAGTACGCAAGACCCGCGATCAGATCGAGAGCAGCATTGAGGATGCAGAGTTGTCCTACCGTAGCGCCCAATTAGAGCTTAAAAAGCTCAAGGCCCCGCCGGAGGCGGATACACTGGAGAATCTGCGCATCGACATTAGCCGGGCTGAGACCGATCTGGAGCAAAAGCGCAGTGAGCTGAACAAACTTCAGATTACAGCTCCCTGGGATGGAGTCATCCTCAAGGTCAATGGCGACGTGGGGACAAGCCCCACGGCTCCGTTCATCGTAATGAACAACTCCAATTCCAATGACCTGAAGATTGCGACCAAGATCAACCAGAGTGACATTGTTAAGGTGAAAACCGGACAGAAAGCCATTCTGACTACTACGGCTTATCCTGGCGAGGAATTCGCGGGCACCGTCACCTTCATCTCTCCCGAAGTCGCTACAGAGGAGGGTGTAAATGCCTATCCGGCGGAGATATCAATCTCTAATTTGGACAACAAGCTGAAGACGGGAATGATTATGAATATCGCCATCGAGCTCAGCAAGCGTGAAAATGTCTTGTTTGTCCCCGTGACCGCCATCCAATCGGACGGGGGAGCAGACGGAGTCTATGTCGCCGCCGATCCTTCCAATACGTCTGTCTTTGAATTTAAGCCTGTCGAGCTGGGACTCTACACTACAGACCGCGTAGAGCTGAAGTCGGGGGTCAATGAGGGCGACACCGTTGTCATCCCTGCTCCGGGAGGCGCCGGAATGATGGATGCCTCGGGAGGAGCTGTCTTCCCATGAATTATGTAATGGAGATTAAAAATCTGAAAAAGATCTATCATGTAGGCGATCAGGAAATTCATGCGCTCCGGGACGTTAGTCTGTCCATTACGGAAGGAGAATTCGTCGCTGTCATGGGTCCGTCGGGTTCAGGCAAATCCAGCATGATGAATGTGATGGGCTGCCTGGATTCGCCTACCTCCGGCGAGTTCTATCTGGACGGATACTCCATTCTGGACGCTCGTGAAAGTGAGCTGGCCTACATCCGCAATGAGAAGATCGGCTTCGTATTCCAAAAATTCCATCTGCTCCCGCGATCTACGGCGCTCGCTAATGTAGAATTACCCATGCTCTATGCGGGCGTGCCAGCCCGGGAGCGGCGTGAACGTGCGATGGAGGCGCTGGTGAATGTCGGATTGGCAGAGCGGATGTACAATAAGCCAAACGAGCTGTCAGGCGGACAGCAGCAGCGTGTTTCTATTGCCAGAGCGCTTGTCACCAATCCCGTGATCCTGCTGGCGGATGAACCGACAGGGGCGCTGGACTCGCGGACCAGCCAAGAAATTATGGAGATCTTTCAGGATCTGAATGACAACGGCAAGACGATCGTACTGGTTACCCATGATATTGAGGTGTCGGAGTACGCCAAGCGGCTGATTCACTTTCGCGACGGCCAAATAGAACAGGATCATCCGGTGGAGAACCGGAGAATCGCGCGAAGGGAAGTGGCGGAGGAATGAATATGCTGGAGACGATTCGTGTAGCGCTGAGCAGTCTGCGCGGCAATCTGCTCCGTACGATCCTGACGATGCTAGGGATTATCATCGGGATTGGGGCCGTCATTTCTATTATGGCGATTGGCAGCGGAACGACCGCCAGCATCACGAAAGAAATTAACGGCTTGGGCAGTAACCTGCTCATGATTTACCCATATATACCTTATGATGAGGACAATTGGATGACGATGGCCCAGCCGAAGGATTTCACGCTGGAGGACGTGAAAGCCATGAAGAAGCTCCCCTCTGTCGCCGATGTAGCACCCAGTGCCATGAGTTCAGCGAAAGCCACGTGGAATCGGCAGGTGCTCAATGCACAGATTGAGGGGACCTCGGGAGCCTTTTACCGCGTCAAAAAGCAATCGCTGGCCTATGGGCGTACTTTCACATCTTATGAGGAAGACAACCGTGTTAACGTGGCCATTCTCGGCTCCGATGCGGCTCAAACTCTTTTTGGCCAGTCATCGGCCAAGACCATAGGAGAGACCATCCAAATCAAGGATATCCCGTTTAAGGTCATAGGGATTATGAGTCCCGCGGATGCGATGCGCAGCTACACGAACAAACAGATTTATATCCCGATCACGACGGGGATGAATATGTTCGGGCAAATGAATATTCAGGAAATAAACGCGTCTGCCGTAACATTTGATAAAATAGATCAGGCTCGGGCGGGGATTCAGCAGCTTCTGCGCAGCAGTCACAAGCTGAAACCCGCGGATCAGGATGATTTCCAAATCATGACCCAATCCGAGATTATGCAAATGTCCACCGGAGTGAATGATACTATGAATCTGCTCCTGCTCGGGGTTGCCATAATTTCTCTCATCATCGGCGGGGTCGGCATTATGAACATTATGCTCGTCTCGGTAACCGAACGGACGCGGGAGATTGGAATCCGCAAAGCGATTGGCGCTCAGCGCAGCAATATTTTGACCCAATTCCTGACCGAATCGGTATTCATCAGTCTGATTGGCGGAATCATCGGCATTTTCGTTGGAATCGGCGGAGCCAAACTGCTGGAGAAGTTCGCGGGTATGCCGATAGAATTCTCCTATGAGCCGATTATCTATTCCTTCACCAGCAGTGTGCTGGTCGGGATAGTCTTTGGAGTATATCCGGCACTGAAGGCCTCCAAGCTCAAACCGATTGATGCCCTGCGTTATGAATAAGATTTGTAGCGGAACGGAAACTAAAACCCGTCAAAAGCCTTGTAAAATCAAGGTTTTTGACGGGTACTTATAATTGTAGATAGCTATGAAATATATCTTGAATGTTCATAGCATTACTCGTTCTTTCTAATCGCCTGACTCTCCAAGCCCTTTAGTTCGGGCACAGTGACAAAGATATAGCCATTTGATTTATAGTAATCGATAATCTCTGGAAGCGCCTTGATCGTGTTACTCAGGTCTCCGCCTCTCCCCCCTGAAGAATGCATCAGGATAGTGACCTCCCCCTCAGGACCGGACTTGACGGTCTCAAGTATGTCAGAGGCGGAGGCGCCGTCCCAATCACGCGGATCGACATTCCATAAGGCCATGGCATGCCCCAATAGGGCGATCTCCTCCTCTACTCGATCCGACTTGGCTCCATAAGGAGGGCGCATAAGCACCGGTACAAATCTGACAACCTCATGAATGGCTTCATCCGTTTTTGTAATTTCCTCACGCATTTCTTTTTCACTGATCTTGGCTAAATTCCGGTGACTCCAGGAATGGTTGCCCAGGGCATGCCCTTCACTAACGATGCGCTCTAAGACCTCAGGATATTGCTCGACTCTTTCACCTATAACAAAAAATGTACCTTTTACTTTTTGTTCTCTTAAAATATCAAGTACTTTTCCGGTATATTTTCCGTCCGGTCCGTCATCAAAGGTCAAGGCCACTACTTTTTTGGATTTGGGAGCCGAAGCAGGAGCAGGAACCGGCAGGTAAACAGGTTGTTTTTGTTCTATAGGATTGGCCACTAAAGAAGGAACGGCAGTTTCTACTGTTGATTTGCCGGACAAGTGGGCGGGAATAGCCGCATAGATCAGAGCAATTACAAATCCGGCCAAAACTAGGAGTCTAAACAAAAGATGATTTCTACGCATGATTTTCTCCTCAACGCTTTTTGTTTCGTTGGATTTATTATAGAGGGATCTTGTTTCGGATTTCAGAAGACTTGTATCGAGATTGTAAATTCTAAGAATATTGATCCATCTTCCGGATACACTCCTAAGCATGCAAAAAAAATCAGCGACCTGCTCCCAAACGATGTTGTGAAAAGATCGCTGATCCATGTATTGTTCAATTTTAGGGTTCTTACTCCGCCTTGTTATTCTCAGCGGCCTGGCCGTTCGTTTGCTGGTTTTTCGCCTTCTTCGGCACGCCGTCGAGGCCATATTCCTGATCGTAGGCATCGAAAATTTTACGGGCCACCGGCGCGGCGCTGTAAGCGCCAAAGCCGCCTTCCGGTATCACTACAGCGACAGCAAGCTTCGGATTTTCGCGCGGCGCAAAGGCGATAAATACGCCGTTATCTCTATTTCTTCCGGCACCCCATTGCTCCGAGGTTCCTGTTTTTCTGGCAAAGTCATACGGGAAGCCGGAAAATGCGAAATTCACGTCAGTGCTCATCCCAGCGATAACTTCTTTCCAATATGCATTATTAAATTTAACTTCGTTGAGTACTTTCGGTGCAAATTCCTGAACAACATTTCCTGCGGAATCGGTAATTTTACTGACCAGATGGGGTTCCATCCGCTTGCCTCTGGTGGCAAGCGTCGCCGTATACTGCGCCAGCTGCAGCGTGGTATATTTCCCCTGCTGCCCAAAGGAAGCATACGCCAGCCGGGACAAGGCGGTTTCCTTATCGTTCATATACTCCAGCTTGCCCAGATACTCCTGCGGAAGATCCACGCCCGTGGATACGCCAAGGCCAAACTGCTTCATATAGCTGTCCCAAACATCGATTCCTTTGGCGCGGTACTTATTGTAAAGTCTCTCCCCAACCATGTTGACCATAAAAGTGTTGGAGGAATGCTTGATTGCCGCTCGCGGATCAATTAAGCCGTATGCGCTTCTATGTGAATTTTTGACGCTCGACGAATTGTTTTTCCCGAAATAGGCAATCCCCGTATCGTTGTATCGATCACTCGTCGTAAACAAGCCTTCGTTTAAGCCGATCAACACGGACAACGGTTTAATCGTGGATCCAAGCAAGACGGTAGATTCGAAATCATGTCCCGACCGTCCCGAACTAAATGGGGTAATTGTCCCATTCATATAATTGCTTGAAATCTTCTTCCAATCATCAGGCGAAACACCGCCCGACTGCCAGACGTTCGTATCGTAATCCGGCATGCTGGCCATCGCCACCACGTTTCCGGTATCCACTTCCATAGCTACGGCATACCCGGTTTTGGCGTTGGGATGAACTTCACCGGACACAGGGTGCGTATGCACCCACGCAATTTGGTCCAAAATCGCTTGTTCGGCCACAAGCTGAATGTTTTTGTTGATGGTCGTGTGCAGGTCGTTTCCTTTCACCGGCGGCGTGATCTCCGGAATGCCCGTGGCCATGTTCCGCGGATCGATCGGGACGCTTTTGTACCCGTTTTTGCCGCGCAGCTCGCTCTGATAATACAATTCCAGCCCGTCGTAACCGACGTCCTCGTTTTCCGTGTACTGCATATCCGGCGGCGTATCTTTTTGCGCGCGGATCTGTTTATAAAAATCAAGGTTCGTCGAGGCATTGGAGTACTTCCGGATATACCCGATCGTCTGCACGGCTACCGTATCCGGATCGTAATGCCGGATGCTCTCTTCGACGATATCAATCCCCGGGAACTGATCCTTCCGCTCCAGAAAATAAGCGACCTCTTCCTTGGTCAAATCCATTTTGATCCGGCGCGGCGAAAATCCGTTTTGCTTCCGGTAATCCAGGTCCATGGCTTCGATGATGGCGTCCTTCGTCATCTTGGAATCCGCTTTGCCGTACTTGTCGAACACTTCTTTTAATTTATCCGCCAAGGCCAGCGCTTCCGGACGGTTCTTTTTCCCCTTGTCCGTCGTATTGCTGTAATCCTTCTGCAAAGTAATATAGAGAGACTGGACGGGCGTGGAATACGCCAGCTTCTCCCCGCCGGCCGCATAGATCGTGCCCCGCGTGGGCGCCAGCGGCACATCCTTCACCCGCAGGCTGCTTTCCTGCTTGGACAGGGTTGGGCCTTCCACAAACTGCAAAATCGCCAGCCGCACAATAATGACGGTAAAAATGGCAAATGCGCTGAAGAAAAACATGTTCAGCCGTATATTAAAATGTCTCTGCATCGACGCTTCTTGTTCGCGCGGATCTTCACTGTAGACGCGTTTCACTGCGATTCCCCTACTTTCTTCCCCTGATGAGTCGTTTATCGGCATGATCGAGGCAACCGTCAGCCTTATCTATATTAACATAACGCAAGAATCGTAGCGAAGTTACAGCATGATTTCTTTTTTACCAGCTCTTATTTGCTTGTTTGATTTTCCGCTTTCTTCGGCACCCCGTCGAGGCCGTATTCCCGATCGTAAGCGTCGAAAATTTTGCGGGCCACCGGCGCGGCGCTGTTTGCGCCAAAACCGCCTTCCGGAATGACGACGGCGACGGCAAGCTTCGGATTTTCGCGCGGGGCAAAGGCAATGAATACGCCGTTATCTCTCTTTTCTTTGCCCCCCACTTGCTCCGAGGTCCCCGTTTTACGGGCAAAGTCATACGGGAAGCCGGAAAAAGCGGACGACACGTTGGTGCTCATCCCGGCAATAACTTCTTTCCAGTATGCATCATTAAATTTCACCTCGTTTAGCACCTTCGGTTTGATCTCCTTGACGACATTTCCTTCGGAATCGGTAATTTTGCTGACCAGGTGCGGCTCCATCCGCTTCCCCCGGGTGGCAAGCGTGGTCGTATACTGGGCAAGCTGCAATGTGGTGTATTTGGCTTGCTGCCCAAAGGAAGAATACACCAACCGCGCCAAGGAGGTTTCCGACTCGTCGGTATAATCCAGCCTGCCCCGGAATTCATCAGGCAGATCCACGCCCGTGGGTACGCCAAGGCCAAACTGCTTCATATAGCCGTCCCAAATGCCAATTCCTTTGTCGTGGTATTTCTTCCACAGCTTTTCTCCCACCATATCGACCATAAACGTATTGGAGGATTTAATGATCGCCTCTCTAGGGGTAATTCGGCCGTACACGTGTCTTGAGGAATTTCGCACGCTTGACGAATCATTTCTCCCGAAATAGGCAATCCCCGTATCGTTGTATCGATCACTCGTCGTAAACAGGCCTTCGTTTAAGCCAACTAACACGGACAAAGGTTTGATCGTCGAACCAAGATAAACGGTGGAGTCGAAATTATGTCCCGAACGTCCCGAACTGTTTGGCGTTATCGTCCCGTTTCGGTAATTATCCATAATTTTGTTCCAATCTTCCGTCGAAACCCCGCCCGACTGCCATAAGTTCGTATCGTAATCCGGCATGCTGGCCATCGCCACCACATTGCCGGTATCCACTTCCATCGCTACGGCATAACCGGTTTTGGCATGGGGATGCACTTTTCCGGAAACCGTGTGCGTGTGTACCCATTTGATTTGGTCCATGATGGCTTGCTGGGCGGCGAGTTGTACATTTTTATTGATCGTTGTATGCAAATCATAACCTTTTTCCGGCGGCGTCAGCTCCGGAATCCCGTTTGCCATATTGCGCGGATCGATCGGGACGCTCTTAAATCCGTTTTTGCCCCGCAATTCATTTTGATAGTACAATTCCAAGCCGTCGAAACCGACAAGCTCTTCCTCCGTATACTGCAGGGAAGGATCCTCATTTTTCGCTTCCCTGATCGGGTCATACCAATCCAAATCCCTTGTTGATTGAAACTTTTTAAGATAACCGATCGTTTGCACGGCTACTCTGTCCTTGTCGTAGTGGCGGATGCTCTCCTCGACGATGTCAATTCCCGAAAATTCGCTTTTGCGTTCAATAAAGTACGCTACTTCTTTAGGGGTCAATTCCACTTTGATTCGCCTTGGAACAAAACCGTTATTGGTCTGGAAATTAAGGTCCATCGCTTTAAGGATGTCCTCTTCGGACATGGCCTTGTCCGGGGCTCCGTATCTGGCAAACGCATTTTTCAATTTCCGGGCTAAAGCCACCGCTTCCTCGTAATTTTTCTTTCCCGATTCACTGTCCTGGCTGTAGCTGCTCTTTTGCAAAGTCAAATACAAAGATTGAACCGGTGTCGAATAAGCCAGCTTTTCTCCACCGGCAGCCAATATAGAACCTCTCATCGGAGGCATTGGCACATCCTTTACCCGCAGATTGCTTTCCTGCCTGGACAACGTCGGGCCTTCCACGAACTGCAGAATCGCCAGGCGAACGATAATCACGGTAAAAATCGCAAAAGCGCTAAAGAAAAACAGGTTTAGGCGAATATTAAAATGTCTCTGCATCGCCGCTTCTTGCTTGCGCGGATCGTCCATGTAGACACTTTTCATTGCGTTTCCCTACCTTCTTCCTTTCAAAAATCGGATCGATAAGTCTACACTCTTCTATACTTGCATAAGAAAAACGTCTATCGATGTATTTTCTGGGAAGGCAGACCGCGTTTAACGGTAGTTTTTCTCCACGATTATAGAATTGTTCGGCTCCGCCGGAAACTTATTATTATATAACTTTAACGAAATAGGGCCCGGCGAAGTTACGGCCCGGTTCCAACTTTTTTCGCCCGCCTCTTGAAACATTTTAGATGCGTGTTCAAAAAGTCAGGTTTTCAGCACCGAGAAGGTTGGATGAAGCTAGGGACGTCAGGAGCGGAGCGTACGTTTTGGGTACGTGAGCACCGGAAGGCCCGGCTGAATTCAAGATTCGACGTCGAATAAGCTCCATAGTTTTACTTCGTGATAAGAAAAACTCTATCGATGAACAATCAAAGAAGACAGACCGCCCTAAGATGAAGTTTTTCTTGCGATTTAAGGAAGAAACGCTCCGGTGACTATTCATTCTTAAATCTTCAAAAGATGACTTTTTGAACTACCTATTAAATCAACTTATCTGGGATATGGGTTTCGCTGAAGGCCGGAGGATTAAACCAGTCCCCGCTTTGGGCCCAGGTCGCGTCGAGCGGAATCCAGGCGTTTTGCGCAGACAAAAACACCTCGTTCCAGGCATGCGGGCCGTATCCGCCCTGCCCGTCATAACCGAGCCCGGTGATGACCTTGACGTCCAGGCCCTGCGACCTTGCCATCACCGCGTACAGGCGGGCGTAATCGATGCAGACGCCTTTTTTCGTCTCAAACGTCATTTGCGGCGTCTGCTCGTGCCAGATCCCCTTCTCCTCATAATCCTTCACTTTATCGTAATCGTAGCTGACTCTCGTGCCGATCCAGTCGTACAACCGGCGGGCCTTCTCCTCGTCGCTATCCGCGCCTTTCGTAATCTCGGCCGCTGCCAGCTCGATATCCTGCGGGATATGGGCGTCGATCAGCTCGTATTTTTGCTGCAAAATACCGCTGAGCTCCGCTTCCACGCTGCGGGTGAACACCGGCAGCTTCTCCTTGATCAGGCTGCCGGTCAGCGGTTCGATGATAGTGCGGGCTCCCTGCTGGTATACCGGCGATGCCTCGACGTAACGGCTGAAGCTGCTGTTCGGAAACAGCGTCACGGCGATAAAAAGCACGGCGATAACCATCAAGCAGCGCGCCGCCCCGATCACGCCGCCGATGCAAGCTCCGGCCAAACGGCTCAGCAGCGAAGCAGGGCGATCTTCGCCCGAGAACAGCCGCCCGAACCAGGAGCCCCCGCCGAAAAACACGGCAGCCAGCCCGGCAATCGTCCGGATCAGCCAATACATCAGGATGAACACGACGGCAAACCGCATCAGCGGAAAATCCCTTACCGCCATGATGAACGTATAAAACACCTGCTCCCAAAGCGCCAGCTCACGCTGCGGTATCACCAGCATAGACAGCCACTCCTGCACCTTGGGAGAAATCCACAACGTAAGCGGGATGGCGGCGGCAATCCCGAGCAGCGACAGCACGCCCCCGCTGAGCAGCGAAAACAAGCGGCCGGCCGACCGCGATGCCCCGCGCAGCAAGCCCTGAAGTATCGATCCCAGCAGGATGAACAGCAGCAGCAACGATATGAAGTTGTATTCCCGCACACTTTGCAGCAAATCCTCCATCATGTCACCCCCCGATCCTGATGATTTGCCGGCGCGGCATATATATTAACGATAAATTTTCCGAAAAATGCAGATGCAATTCGAACCGCCGCTTACTTGGAATTGCGCTGCGCCTCTTGAATAAACGCCTTCAGCGTATCGTTCACCGACCATTCTCCCATGGACACGCCGTGGAACGAAACCTTCACTTTATCGCTCCCCTCGGTGCCGGTCACTTCCAAATTCGGCGTGGAAATCGTAAACGATCCGTCCGAGTTTTGCGTCAGCTTGGCTTCCTTGGCTTCTTTTTTCATCATATTCAAAACTTCGCTTTGGCTGATATTCACGGCCTGTTCCTTCACAGTGGCTACCGCGTTGCCGATGTCCTTAAGGGAAATGCCGCTGTAAATAATGATAAAAGCCGCGATCACCAATACAAGCGCCCATTTGACGACGGTTCTGACGAAATTCAGCACCAGAAAAAGAATGACCAGGGCCACGACGATGACCAGCCAGTTCTCTTTCAAAAATTCGGTCCATACTTGCACGTCCATCATTTGCAAACACTCCTACACGTTTTTGCCGGCGGAGTTCTTCCCTGGCCGGCCCGGTTATTTCGGCAACAACACGGTTGCCTTACCATTATACATGATGGCCCAGGCCGGTGTCAGCTTAACCCCTTTGCCATCATAATACAGGGGCTGAAGAAGACGTGCCTTTAGTCCCTGTGGGGCCGTACATGTTTATACAGGGAGAACAATCAGGCGTACATCTACCTCCTAACCCGTTCGTCCTGCCAACACGCTGGCAGGACGAATGAGGAGGAACTCCAGCGAAAAACATAAGAACAAAAAGTGTCGTTATTCCGGCGATATCCATCCATTTGAGAGAAATAGAGGCATTTTATGCAGCTATTTTCCCCCGTCGCAAGGAAATGCCCGCGTTCCGGACCCATCATAAGAAAATAAGGACCAAAAATGCCGTTAATGGGGATGAACATGCCTGGCTCCGGATATTAAGTACATAAAGTGCACTAGCGTTGCATAAAACCTAACGCGAATAATCAAATATTAGTTAAATATGGGTAATTATGATCATTTTTCATGGAAAAAGCATAAAAAATCTCCTATTGTAAAGAGGTAGGTACGTTGTCCATAACTCTCTA
>SNQW01000128.1_pt1 | contig 65264 bp, 57 predicted proteins | sample 2580511 | NCBI WGS metagenome assembly SNQW01 (sample SAMN10953775, study PRJNA522744) | food fermentation metagenome | isolation source: 8-hour incubation of native-enriched microbial consortia from nixtamalized... | place: Mexico | collected 2017-09-24 | reverse complement strand
TCCTCGATCTGCGCCTCGATGAGGGCGTGGTGGGCGAGGACGTCGCGGAGCAGCGCCTCCGGGAGTGGTGGGCTTCGCGCGGCTGACTCCTGCCGACCCACCCCTCTCCGCGCGTCCCGGCCCTCTACGTGCGGTCGGAAGGGGCCGGGACGCGCGGAGAGGGGTGGGTCGGCAGGAGTCAGCCGCGCGAAGCCCACCACTCCCGGAGGCGCTGCTCCGCGACGTCCTCGCCCACCACGCCCTCATCGAGGCGCAGATCGAGGAGGAACCTGTACGCCTCGCCGACCTCCCGGCCCGGAGAGATGCCGAGCACTTCCTGGATGCGGTTGCCGTCGAGCTCGGGACGGATCGCATCGAGCTCCTCCTGCTCGCGGAGCGCAGCGATCCGGGACTCGATGTCGTCGTAGGCGGCGGCGAGGCGGGCGGCCTTGCGCTTGTTCCGCGTGGTGACGTCGGCGCGCGTGAGGATGTGCAGCCGCTCCAGCAGGTCCCCGGCATCGCGGACGTAGCGGCGCACGGCGGCATCCGTCCACGCCCCCTCCGCATAGCCGAAGAACCGCAGATGCAGCTCGATGAGGGTCGCGACGGCGTCCGTGGTCGCCGAGTCGAAGCGCAGGGCCTGCAGCCGCTTGCGGGCCATCCGGGCGCCGACGACGTCGTGGTGGTGGAACGTGACCGCGCCACCCGGCTCGAGCTTGCGCGTGCGGGGCTTTCCGATGTCGTGCAGCAGAGCCGCGATCCGCAGCGGCACGTCCGGCCCGGCTCCGGGGTTCCTGGCCTGCTCCAGCGCGATGGCCTGGCTGAGCACCGTGAGGGAGTGCTCGTAGACGTCCTTGTGGTGGTGGTGCTCGTCGACCTCGAGCTTGAGCGCGCTGACCTCGGGGAGGAACTCGTCGATGAGTCCGGTCTCCACCAGCACCCGGATGCCGCGGACGGGGTCGTCGGTCTGCATGAGGCGTACGAGCTCGGACTGCACGCGCTCCGGGCTCACGATCCTCAGGGTCTCGCGGAGCTCGGTGATCGCCCGCTCCGTGTCCTCCGCCACGGTGAAGCCGAGCTGCGCGCTGAACCGGGCGGCGCGCAGCATACGGAGCGGGTCGTCGCCGAACGACACCCGGGGATCGGTCGGTGTCCGCAACACCGCCGCCACGAGGTCCTCGACACCGCCGGTCGGATCGACGAGCTTCACCGCGGGCACCTGGAGGGCCATCGCGTTGACCGTGAAGTCGCGGCGGACGAGGTCGCCGTCGATCGAGTTGCCGAACTCCACCGTCGGCTTCCGCGTCACGCCGTCGTAGCTGTCGGCGCGATAGGTCGTGATCTCGACCTGCTCGCCGCGCACCCGGGCGCCGATGGTCCCGAAGGCCCGACCGATGTCCCAGTGCGCGGATGCCACCGGCTTCACGATCGCGAGGATCTCGTCCGGCGAGGCACTCGTCGTGAAGTCGAGGTCGTGCGTCTCGCGGCCGAGCAGGGCATCGCGCACCGGACCGCCCACGACGGCCAGCTCGAAACCGGCTTCGTCGAAGGCCTCCGCGAGGGTGCGGACGACGGGATTCTCGGCGAGCGCGCCGAGACGCGCGAGGCCGTCGGCCATGTTGAGCATGGGTTCCAGCGTACCGGCCGCCCCTTGACGCACCCCCGTTCACCTCCCCGTCGCCTCGATGTCAGACCTCCGTCATCCGCCTCCGCTGGGCTGGGGACGCCCCGTGCGGCTGAGCACGGACACCCACCCACGAAGGACAGACATGACCTCCCCCACCCCTGCGGTGCGGTGGCGGCGTCGCGGACTGACGTCCGTCGCGCTGCTCGCCGTGCTCGGCGGCGCCGTCGTCGCCCCCGCGGCCCTCGCCGCGCCCGACCCCGAGGTGCCGACTGGATCGCTCGTCACCGGCGACACGCCCTGGCACTATCTCGACGACGGCTCCGACCCGTCACCGGCCCCGGCCGCGCTGCGCGACTGGACCCTGCCCGCCTACGACGACAGCGCGTGGAAGACCGCGCCCGGGAGCTTCGGGGCCAAGAGCGGTACGCTCGCCCCCGTCGGGCCGCACACCCCGAAGACGCTCCTCAACCACTACCTCGACGGCTCGGCGGCCCCGACGGTCCCGACCTACTTCTTCCGTACGACATTCGAGTTGGAGGCCGGCGTCGCCGAGCAGGTCGCCGTCCTGCAGAGCACCGTCACCTTCGACGACGCGCTCATCGTGTGGATCAACGGCGAAGAAGTGGCCCGCTACGTCGACGGCCGGATCACCGACACCACCAACGTCGAGTACGCCGGCGACTCCAACGGCGACCCGCTGACCAGCACGTTCAGCGCCGAGGGCGACCTGCTCCGCGACGGCACGAACACGATCGCCGTGTCGCTGTTCCAGGACCGCGCGTCGAGCTCCGACATCTACTTCGACATGTCGTCGCTCACCCTCGTGAAGGCCTCCGATCCTGGCACCACCGTCGTCGCCCCGCCGACTCGCGTCATCCTCACCCCGACCGAGAAGCCGGAGGTGTCGCAGTCGTTCTCCTGGCTCGCCGGCGACGCGTCGCACACGGTCGGCCAGGTCGAGATCGGCCTCGCGTCCGGCGGGGACACCCGCACGGTCGATGCCTACGACGCCGGAGTGGTGAACGGCAACCCGAACAAGCACTTCTCGGCCACGGTCACCGACCTCACCCCCGCGACCGCCTACCGCTACCGGGTGGGTCTCCCCGGGAGCTGGAGCGACTGGTACGAGTTCCGCACCGCCGACCCGAAGGCGAGCGACTTCCAGTTCATCTACTACGGCGACGCCCAGATCGGTCTCGACACCACATGGCCGAGCGTCGTGAAGCAGGCCGAGGCGCAGGCTCCCCGGTCGATCGGCTCCGTGCACGCCGGCGACCTCATCAACACCTCCAGCAACGAGAACGAGTGGGTCAACTGGTTCAAGGGCATGAAGGACTCGGCCGTCCGCACCAACGTGATGGCCGCTCCGGGCAACCACGAGTATTCCGGCGACAAGCTGCTCACGGCCTGGAAGGCCGCATTCGAGTACCCGCACAACAACCCGTCGACGAGCTCCATCGGCGAGCTGGCGAACCTCGCGAAGGGCGACTCCGCCGTCGCGCAGCAATACCGCGCGTTCTTCGATCACTGGAGCTCGTTCGCCGCCGAGACCGCGTACTACACCGACTACCAAGGCGTCCGTTTCATCACCCTGAACGCGACCCGCGACACGACCTTCCTCACCCCGGCCGGGCTCCCGTCCTGCACGGGGGCGGAGTGCCCGTCGTCGCAGATCGCCACCCTGTGGACGCGCTTCCAGGCCGCCTGGCTCGACCTGCTGCTGCAGAACAGCCCGTCGAAGTGGAACGTCGTCACCTTCCACCAGCCGGTCTTCTCGGCCTCGGCCGGTCGTGACGAGCCGGTGCTCCGCGCCGAGTGGCTGCCGGTGTTCCAGCGCAACGACATCGACCTCGTGCTCATGGGCCACGACCACACGTACGCCCGCGGCTACGTGAACACGGATGCGACCGAGACCCCCGGCCTCACCACGGGACCGGTCTACGTGGTCTCCAACTCCGGCGCGAAGCACTACGACCTGGAGACCGCCGAGAAGAACGTCTGGACCAACAACGGCGCCACCCAGGTGCTGCGCGGTCAGGGCGTGACGACGTACCAGGTGATCGACGTCTCGAAGAACCAGCTCGTCTACCGGTCGTATCTGGCCGAGAAGCAGCCGGACGCCACGACGGACCTCCCCGTCGGTGCCGTGTACGACACGTTCACCGTGACGAAGTCGGACGCCGGCGAGAAGTGGGTCACCGAGGCCGGCGTCACCCCGCCGGTCACGGAGGAGCCGGAGCCCGAGAAGCCGGCGACGGTGGAGCTCGGCGCATCCTCGGTCGTGGCCGGGGGCACTCTCGCGGTGTCGGGCGGCGGCTTCGCGGCCGGCGCCGAGGTCGCCCTCGAGCTGCGGTCCGACCCGGTGTCCCTCGGCACGGTCACGGTCGCGGCCGACGGCACGTTCTCGCGCATTGTCACCATTCCCGCCGGAACTCCGGCGGGAACGCACACGCTCGCCGTGATCCTCCCCGACGGCACCGAGGTGACGGCCTCCCTCACCGTCACCGCGGCGGCCGGTGGCGGAGCGGTCGTCCCCGGCGAGAACGGCTCGGGTGGCGCAACCGACGGCGACCTCGCGACGACGGGCGCCGACAGCATGCCGTTCGTCATCGGGGCCATCGTGCTGCTCGCCGCCGGCCTCGGCCTGTTCGCCCTGCGTCGCCGCCGTGCGACCGCGGAGGTCGAGACGACGGAAGCCGCGTAACCGGTTCCCTCCCTCCACGGGCGCCGCCGGTCTCTCGGCGGCGCCCGTGCCGTCCCTCGCGTGCACGACTTCGGAGTTCTCGGCCGACACGCCGCACCCGGAGGGGCGGCCCCGGCGCGTCGACACGAATCTCCGAAGTCGTGCACGGCCAGGCATCCTCGCTCTAGGCTCGCGTCATGCACCGGTCTCTCCGCCGCGCCTCCGCTCTCACCGGCGCCGTCATCTTCCTCGCTATGGCACTGACGGCGTGCGTCCAGGTCGAGACCGCGTCCGATCCGACACCGACGGTCTCCGTGGGAACGTCGCCGACCCCGCGTGTGACCGGCATCCAGAGCGGCGCCAACGACTACGCCGACATCTGAATCGACGCACTCACCCGAGATCGCGAACCCAGAACGGGACGATTTCGGAGGGGACGGTCGTAGGATCGCGGCATGGTCGACGCCGACAGCCCCTCCGACGCCCCTCCCCGCGACCCCTCCCGGCGCGGATTCCTCGCCGCGGGCGGCGCCGCCCTGGCGGGAGCGGTGATCGGAGGAGCGGGAGGGGCGGCGATCGGGGCCTCCGTCGCCGGGGGACGGGACGGCTTCGCCGACGATCCGGATCCCTTCGCCGCCCTCACTCCGCGCAGCGAGCCGGGCTTCGACCACCTCGTCGTCGTGATGGGCGAGAACCGTTCGTTCGACAACCTCCTCGGCTACCTCTACACGAAGCAGAATGTGCCGCAGGGCGAGACGTTCGAGGGGCTCGACTTCGGCTCGTACAGCAACACCGCCCCGGACGGCACGGTCGTGGAGGCGCACGTCTACCGGGGCGACACCGACCGCATCATGAGCCTCCCCGATCCGGACCCGGGTGAGGAGTACCCGCACGTCAACACGCAGATCTTCGGCACCGTCGACCCGAAGACCAACGCCGACCTGTTCGTCGACCAGATGACCACGCCCTTCAACGCCCCCACCCATGGCGAGAAGGCGACGATGTCCGGCTTCCTCGAGGACTACATCATCAACTTCCGCCGGCTGCGGGACGGGAAGGAGCCGGGCCTGGACGAGGCGCGGCACATCATGGGCTCGTTCTCCCCGGAGATGCTCCCGGTGCTCTCGACCCTCGCCGCCGAGTTCGCCGTGTTCGACCACTGGTACGCCGGGGTGCCCTCCCAAACCTTCTGCAACCGCTCCTTCTTCCATGCGTCGACCTCGCACGGCTTCGTGACGAACCAGGCCGGCGGCGGCTACCGGAAGTGGCTCGACGCCCCAGCCGCGCCGACCGTGTTCAACCGCCTGGAAGATCGGAAGGTGAGCTGGCGGATCTACATCGACGAACTCCAGCTCGTCTCGTTCACGGGGATGCTGCATGCGGCGGTGCTGGAGAAGTACTGGCGCACGGATCATTTCGGCACGATGGAGGATTTCTACGCCGACGCGAAGAACGGCACCCTCCCGGCGTACGCATTCATCGAGCCGCGAATGGTCTACGACCACAACGACTTCCATCCGCCGTTCGGGAAGCCGCGGGCGAGCGTGGTCGACGGCGACCCTGTGTACGACAGCGCCATCTCCGATGTGCGGGCGGGCGATCGGCTCATCCACGACGTCTACGAGGCCGTGCGCACGAGCGCGACGCCCGGCGGCTCGAACGCCGTGAACACGCTGCTGCTCATCACGTTCGACGAGCACGGGGGCTGTTACGACCACGTGCCGCCACCCGCAGCCACGAAACCCACGAAGGACACCGGCGCCGGGGAGATGGGCTTCACGTTCGACCGGCTCGGCTGTCGTGTCCCGGCGATCGCGGTGTCGGCGTACACGCGGCGCGGCACGATCATCCACGACGAGATGCACCACGGATCGGTCACGGCCACGCTGTCGCGCCTGCACGGCCTGGAGCCGCTGAACGACCGCGATCAGTCGGCCAACACGCTGCTCAACGTCGTCAACCTCGACAAGCCGCGGCACCCGGCCGACTGGCCCGTGACCACGCCCGCGTACACCCCGCCGAACCCCGAGGCCGGCACCCCGCAGCCGAACGAGGCGGATCACCTCAAGCCGCTCACTCCTCCCGCCCGCGGCCTCCTCGGGCTCCTTCTCGCCCGGTACGGCGCGCCGGGCGAGAAGGAACCGGAGACCTTCGCCGACGCGTACCGGATCCTCCACGAGCACGGCGAGGAGCTGTTCGGCCCTCCGCTCTGAGATCGCATTTCCGCACGAGGTCGCAGGGTTTCCGGGAGTTCCCGCGACCCCGGTGCGATTCTGCGACCGCGCGCCGGAGCCTCAGTCCGCGCGGGAGAACGTGATGTGAGTCACCCCGGACTCCGCGACCTCGGACGTCACGCGATAGCCGGCCTCGAGGCCCCGCAGGTCGTCCCAGAGCCGGATGCCGCTGCCGGTGAGGATGGGGGTGATGCCCACGTGCAGGTCATCGACGAGCCCGGCGCGCAGGAACTCCCGGACCGTCGTCGCCCCGCCGCCGACGCGCACGTCACGCCCTCCGGCCACGGCCACGGCTTCCCGCAGCGCCTCCTCCGGGGTCGCGGAGAGGAAGCGGAAGCTCGTGCCGTTCGCGAACTCGATCGGCGGTCGCGGCGTGTGGGTGAGGACGAACACCGGCACCTCGAACGGCGGCTCCTCGCCCCACCAGCCGCGCCACTCCGGGTCGTCCGGGTTCGCGTGGAGCCCGAACATCCCGGCCCCCATGATCTCGGCGCCGATGCCCTGGAAGTACTGCGCCGCGTACTTCTCGTCCACCCCGGTGGTGCCCGCACCGCTCGTGTCGCGGAAGACACGCTCCTGGAAGGTGCGGGTCGCCGTGTAGGCCGCGGTGAGGCGTCCCCAGTCCTCGCCAAAGGGGTTCTCCGGCGTCTGGTCGGTCGTCGTGGCGAAGCCGTCGAGGGTGATGTTGAGGTCGACGCGCACGCGGGTCATGGTGCCTCCGAAGCAGTAGGGACGGGCGCCAGTCGGCGCGCCGTCCCCAGCGTCGGTCGTCGCGCGGCCGCTGTCAAGAGCCGGACCGCCATACCGGATCAGGTCACGGGGTCGCCCTGGACCGGACCCTCCGTGTTGGGCTTCCACCCGAGGGCCGGCGCCACGTGCTCCGCGAACGCCTCGAGCACGTGGAGGTTGTACTCCGGCCCGAGCTGGTTCGGGATCGTGAGCATGAGGGTGTCCGCGGCCATGACGGCCTCGTCCTGCCGGAGCTGCTCGATGAGGACGTCGGGCTCCGCGGCGTAGGTCTTGCCGAACGTGGAGCGGAACCCGTCGATGATGCCGATCTGGTCGGCGTTCTCCTCGCTGCGCAGCCCGAAGTAGGCGCGGTCCATATCCGACACGAGCGGGAACACGCTGCGGCTGACCGAGACGCGCGGTGTGCTGGTGTGGCCGGCCTCGCGGTAGGCGGAGCGGAACAGCTCGATCTGCTCGCGCTGCAGCTCGTGGAACGGCTGCCCCGTGGCCTCGGTCACGAGCGTCGAGCTCATCATGTTGAGCCCCTGGCGTCCGGTCTCCTCGGCCGTGGCGCGCGAACCCGAGCCCCACCAGATGTGATCACGCAGCGTGGGCGACTGCGGCTCGATCGCGAGGTACTGTCCCGCGCCCACCATCCGGGGGTCGCCGGGGGCGAGTCGCTCGCCGTCGATGGCCCGCAGGAAGATCTCGAACTTCTCCCGCGCGAGCACGCTGCCGCGCTCCGGGTCCTCGTCGTCGCGGAAACCGAAGGTCTCGTAGCCGCGCAGCGCCGTCTCGGGTGACCCACGGCTCACGCCGAGCGCGATGCGCCCGTCCGCGATGAGGTCGAGCGCGGCCGCCTCCTCCGCGAACTGGAACGGGTTCTCGTAGCGCATGTCGATCACGCCGGTCCCGACCTCGATCCGCTCGGTGCGCGCGGCCATGGCCGTCAGCAGCGGCATCGGGGACGCCGCCTGGCGAGCCCAGTGGTGCACCCGCACGTAGGCGCCGTTGACGCCAAGCTCGTCGGCGCCCTCCGCGATCTCGATGGTCTGCTTCAGCATGTCGCCCGCGGTGCGGGTGGCCGAGCCGGGCACGTCGGCGTAGTGACCGAACGAGAGGAATCCGAAAGCCTTCATGGTGTATTCGAACGCATGGAAGCCGCGACTATTCCCCCGGGAAGAGGAAGCCGTCGAGCACGAGTCCTCGGATGCGCGGCTCGAGCTCCGCCCAGAGCTGCGCGAAGGGCACCTCGAACAGGTCGGCGAGAGCGGGGGCGATCTGCAGCACCTGGAGTTCCCCGTCGCAGGCGCCGACGAACCCGGCCAGCGCCGGGTCCACCGCGACCGTCCGCGCGAACCCGCCGCCCTGACGCAGCTCTATCACGCTCGGGTCGTCGTTGCCGGGGAGCAGGTGACGCGCCTCCGTGACGTCGGGGGCCACGACGAGCGTGTCGGGCAGTCCGTCGGCGAGCGCATCGTGGGCCGTGAGGCCGAGGCCGAGCGCCGCCCCCACGTTCGCCACGGGCTGCGAGATCCGCTCCGACCGCCGCAGCGGCTCCCCTTGCCCGCGGCGGAGCAGCACGTAGCCGAAGCCGATCGCGGTCACGCCCCGCGCGGCGAAGTCGTCGAGCCACGCGGTCAGCAGCGGAGTGAACGCGGCATCGCGCGGCGTGATGCCGCCGTCCCTGATCCACAGCTCCGCGTACGCGAGGGGCGACAGCTCCTCCCGCTCCACCACCCACAGGTCGAGGTCCGCGGGCACCCACGCGTCCAGCCGGGCGAGGCCCGTGATCCCCGTGCGGGACTCCCAATTGCCGAGAAGCTGGGCGATGCCGCCGGGGGTGAGGTGGGCCGGTGCCGTGCGCACGAACTGCTCGACCAGCGCGTCTCCGACGAGTCCGCCGTCGCGATACTCGTAGGCGGGCACCCCCTCCGTGCGGGGCGTGATCACGAACGGCGGGTTCGAGACGATGAGGTCGAACGCCTCCCCGGCGACCGGCTCGAACATGCTCCCGTGACGGAACTCGATGTTCGTGACCCCGTTGAGCTGCGCGTTCAACGCGGCGTAGGCGAGGGCGCGGCGAGAGACATCGGTGGCGACGACCCGGCCGGCGCGCCGAGCGACGAGGAGCGCCTGGATGCCGCAGCCCGTGCCGAGGTCGAGCGCACGGTCCACCGCGAGCGGCACGACCGTCTCGGCGAGCGTGCGGGAGGCACCGCCCACACCGAGCACGTGATCGGCGGGCAGCGGGCCGTCGAGGGCGACCTCGTCGAGATCGCTCGCGATCCACCACTCCCCGACGCCGTCCTCGTCGACGAACGACTGCGGGCGCAGCAGCGCGATCGGAGTCACGGAGTCGGCGTCGATCGTCGCCAGGCCCAGCGCCTCCAGACCGTCCACGCCGAGGGTGGGCAGGGCACGCTCCACCGCCGCTCGGGGCTGCGGAAGCCCGAGCACCAGGAGCCGCCCGAGGGTCGCGAGCACGCCCTCGTCCCCGGCGATCGCCCGCAGGATGGGCTCCCGCAGGCCACGGCCCAGGGCATCGTCCGCCTCCTCTCCCCAGAGGCGACGCAGGGGCTCGGAGCGGAGGTCGGCGTCGTCCAGATCCGCGGCGAGCGCGGCGCTGCGGAGCGGGTCGGGGCGGGGGGCGGGGGTGTCGGACACGGCCGTCACTCTACGCGTCTTCAGGGTTCTCCTCTGTCCGGCCTCCTAGAATCGCAGAGTCAGTACTCACGATCCGCCTCTCCCCGGCGTTCGAGGAAGACCTTCATGACCGCGATCACTCCCGAGACGGGCCTCCGCGCGCGCGTGCGCCGGCTCGCGGCGTTCGTGGTCGCCGCCGGCGTCTGCGTCGTCGGCGTCGCCGGTCCCGCTGTGGCGGCCGACCAGCCGGCCGCCGACGACGATCAACGGGTGGAACTGCATGTCACGGCGGGCCTGCGCGGGACCGTCGCCCCCGGGACGTCGACGTCGGCCGTGGTCACGATCGACAACCGCACCGAGGCGGAGCTCTCCGCGGGTCGCGTCGAGATCGAGCTCGGCAGCACGCCACTGACCGACGACGACGCCGTCACCGAATGGTTGGACGAGGGCCAGGCCGCGGGTTCCTTCCTCTCCCTCGGAGAGGAGACCACGAAGCCGACGGAGGCGGGCGGAGCCGCCGGCACCACCGTGTTCGTGCCGCAGGAGACCTTGAAGCCGTTGAAACCCGGGGTGTACCCGCTGCGGGCTGCCCTGAGCGACGCCGGCACGAAGGATGGTGAGGGACAGCGCACCACGACCTGGGACACCACCGCGACGAGCGTCCTCGTCGTCACCTCCGGCCCCACAAGCCCGGTCGGGGTCATCGTGCCCATCACCGCCACGCCGGCGGGCGGTGCCCTCCTGAGCGCCGAGGAGCTCGCGGAGTTGACCGCCCCGGACGGCGACCTCACCGCGCAGCTCGACGGCGTGGCCGGGACGACGGCGGTTCTCGCGGTCGACCCTGCCATCCTCACGTCGATCCGCGCGCTGGGCACCGCCGCCCCCTCAGCGGCGACTGACTGGCTGCAGCGGCTCGACGAACTCCCCAACGCCCGTTTCGCCCTGCAGTTCGGCGATGCCGACCTCACGGTGCAAGCGCAGGCCGGTCTGCCCGAGGCGCTGGCACCGCTGCCGCTGACCTCGCTGCTCGATCCCGCCGCGTTCCCCCAGCAGCGAGCCGTGACACCGACGAGCACTCCCGGCACCACTGCAGAACCGTCGCCGACGCCGACCGACGGACCGGCTCTTCCCACCGACGAGGAGCTCACGGAGATCGACGGCGCGATCCCGGGGATCGTCTGGCCGGAGAGCGACCTCACGGAGGCCGACCTCGCGGCGTTCACCGGCTATCTGGGCCGCCCCGCCACGACCATCGTGTCGTCCGAGACCGTCGGCGATCAGAGTGCGGCCCATGCGACAGCGGGCGGTCAGGACCTGCTCGTCATCGAGGCCGCCACGTCGGCCGCGTTGTCTGCTGCGGCGACCGAATCCGCCTCGGTTCCCCGTCAGGGGCTGTTGGCGGAAGCGGCCGCGCGGCTCTTCCTCGCCGGCGCCCGGGCCCCCGGCGCTCCGATCCTCATCGGGCTGGAGCGCGACGAGAACCGCTCCGCGGATGCCCTCCGCGACGCGATCTCGGCAGCCGACTCGATCGGCTTCGAGCTCTCGACGGTGCGGGCGGCTCCCGCCGCCTCGGTGACGCTACCCGAGACGGCCGCGGCGACCCGGGCGTCCGACCTCACCAATCTCCTCGCCGACGAGCGCTCCCTCACGGCCTTCGCCACCGTCCTCAGCGACCCCCTCGTGCTGCTCAGCCCCGAGCGGATCCGGGTCCTGCGGACCATCGCGGTCGGATCGTCCGCGGAAGGCTTCGCCGAGAAGGTCGCGGCCCATCGTGCCCGCACCACCGAGACGCTCGGTGCCGTCAGCATCCCCGACTCCAGCACCATCCAGCTCCTCACGGCCAACGCCGACCTCCCCATCGCCGTGCGCAACGACCTCCCGTGGCCGGTGACGGTGCGGCTGTACGCCGCCCCCACCGATCCGCGCCTCGAGGTGACGCCCGTGATCGACGTCGCCGTGCAGGCGAACTCGACCACGAGGGCGAAGGTGCCGGTGTCGGCCCGAGTCGGCAGCGGCGAGCTCGATCTGCGCCTCAGCCTCACCAGCCCGACCGGGGTGCCGATCCAGTCCGAGCAGACCATCCGCGTCGCGGTGCGCGCGGAGTGGGAGACCATCGGCCTCGTCGTCTTCGGCGGACTCGCCGTGCTCCTCATCGCTCTCGGGGTGGTGCGCACCGTGCGTCGGAAGCGCCGAGAGGCGATCGAGGAGCAGGCCGTCGAGGCCGCCGTCGAGGAACTGATCGAGGAGAAGGAGGCGGAGGCGGCCGTGCAGGAGCACCACGACGGTCCGGATGCCCCGCCGACGAAGGAGTCGCGTGAGTAGTCTCGGGCGCGCCAGCGCCATCATCGGCGCCGGCACCATGGTGTCGCGCGTGACCGGGCTGCTGCGCAGCATCGTCCTCGTGGCGGTGATCGGGTCGTTCAACTCGGGGCCCGCCGACGCGTTCGCCGCGGCGAACACTCTCCCGAACAGCGTCTTCTCCCTCATCTCCGTCGGCATCCTCACCGCGGTCATCGTGCCGCAGATCGTCAAGGCCACCGCAGACGCCGACGGGGGCAATGCCTTCATCTCGAAGCTCTTCACCCTCGGCACGGTCGTGCTGGTGGCTGTCACGGCGATCGCCACGATCGCCGCCCCGTGGCTCGTGCAGATCGTCGCCGGGGGCCTGTCCTCGACCACCCAGGCGCTCGCGACCGCGCTCGCGTACTGGTGTCTCCCGCAGATCCTGTTCTATGGTCTGTACGCCCTGCTGGGCGAAGCCCTGAACGCGCGGCGGATCTTCGGTCCCTTCACCTGGGCGCCCGTCGTCAACAACATCGTCTCCATCATCGGGTTCCTGATCCTGGGATGGGCCTTCTCCCCGGTCTCCCGGAACTCCGCCGACTGGACGCCGGAGATGATCGCGATGCTCGGCGGCACGGCGACCCTCGGCATCGCCGTGCAGGCGCTCATCCTGCTGCTGTTCTGGAGGCGGACCGGGCTGTCCCTGCGTCCCGACTTCCACTGGCGGGGCGTCGGCCTCGGCAACGTGGGCAAACTCGCGGGGTGGACCTTCCTGATGGCCCTGGCCTCGCTGTCCGCGGGTGTGCTCCAGGGGAACATCGTCAGCAACGCGTCGGAGTCGGGGGCGTCGCTCGCCGTGACGGCCAACGCCTGGCTCATCTTCATGCTGCCGTACTCGGTCATCGTGCTGTCGATCGGGACCCCGTACTTCACGCAGATCAGCGAGCACGCGGCCGCAGGTCGCGACGACGAGGTCCGCGGAGACATCTCGCGCAGCGTCCGCACGCTACTGTTCTTCATCGTCGCCGCCGTCGCCGCGGTCGCGGCCGCGGCGATCCCCGCATCGCGTGTCTTCACCGAGAGCCCTTCGGATGCCGAGGGAGCCGCCATCGTCCTCCTGTGCTATCTGATCAGCCTCATCCCGCTCACGATCCTGTTCATCGTCCAGCGGACCTTCTACGCTTACGACGACACCCGCACCCCCTTCTGGTTCACGATCTTCCAGTGCACGTTGATCGTCGTGACCGCACTGGGCGCGGCGGGGCTCCTGTCCGCGGAGATCATCGCCCTGTCTCAGCTGGCTGCCGCCGTGGCTCTGGGCCAGTCGATCGCCAGCACGCTGCAGACGATCGTGGCGACCTGGCTGCTGCACCGCAAGATCGGTGGGCTGGGCGTCCTCTCGTGGATGCGTGCCCTGGCGCTCTTCGCGATCGCCGCGATCCCGGCCGGTCTCGCCGGCTGGGGCACGTTCCTCCTCCTCGGCGGGACGACGGGATGGGCGACGTCCGGAGTCATTCCCGGCACCCTGGCGACGGCCGTCATCGGCCTCGTCGTCGTGCTCGTGTACGTCGCGATCCTCGCGGTCTTCCGCGCCCCGGAGCTGAAGGCCGCCGGCGGGCTCGTCCGCCGCTTCCTGCCCGGCCGCTGACGCGGGAATGCCCCGCGGTTACCATGGGTTGAAGCAGTCGGACGTCTTTCGACGGCACCGCCTTTCTAACGGAGATCACATGCGTCAGGTCATCATCATCGGCTCCGGCCCCGCCGGATTCACGGCTGCCATCTACGCGGCGCGCGCGAACCTGGAGCCGCTGCTCATCGCGAGCTCCGTCGAGGTCGGCGGAGAGCTCATGAACACGACCGAGGTGGAGAACTACCCCGGCTTCCCGGAGGGCATCCAGGGCCCCGAGCTCATGGCGAAGTTCCAGGAGCAGGCCGAGAAGTTCGGCACCGAGGTGCTCTACGACGACGTCACCGAGCTCGACGTCGCCGGCCCCGTCAAGAAGGTCACCCTCGGTTCGGGCGCGACCCACGAGGCGAAGACCATCATCTACGCGACGGGTTCCGCCTACCGCAAGCTCGGCATCGAGGGCGAGGAGCGCCTCTCCGGCTTCGGCGTCTCCTGGTGCGCCACCTGCGACGGCTTCTTCTTCCGTCAGAAGACCATCGCGGTGGTCGGCGGCGGCGACTCGGCGATGGAGGAGGCCACCTTCCTCACGCGCTTCGCGGACAAGGTGTACGTCATCCACCGCAAGGACTCCCTCCGCGCCTCGAAGATCATGCAGGAGCGGGCGTTCGCGAACGAGAAGATCGAATTCGTGTGGAACAGCGAGGTCGTGGAGATCCTCGGCGACAACGCCGTCTCGGGCGTGCAGCTGCGTTCCACGGAGGACGGCTCGCTGCGCGACCTGCCCCTCGACGGCCTGTTCATCGCCATCGGCAACGACCCGCGCACCCACCTCGTCCACGAGAAGCTCGAGCTCACGCCCGAGGGGACGATCTGGGTCGACGGTCGCTCCTCGCGCACGTCGGTTCCCGGTGTCTTCGCCGCCGGCGACGTGATCGACCCCACCTACCGCCAGGCCATCACCGCCGCCGGAACGGGCACGATCGCGGCCCTCGACGCCGAGCACTTCCTCGCCGACCTGGAGGACTCCTCCGTCGAGGTCCCCGCGGCCGAGGCGGCCGAGGTCATCACGGCCTGACCACGGCCGGGAACACTTTTCCCTCGCCCGTTGTTGCAACAGGCGAACCTCGAACAAGGAGAACTCTGATGAGTGCAAAGGCAACGAGCCAGGCGACCTGGGAGCAGGACGTGCTGCAGGCCGATGGTCCCGTGCTGGTGGACTTCTGGGCCGAGTGGTGCGGTCCGTGTCGTATGGTCGCGCCGGTGCTGGACGAGATCCAGTCCGACAACCCCGACAAGATCACCATCCTCAAGCTCAACGTGGACGAGAACCCGGAGCTGGCCATGAAGTACCAGATCACGTCGATCCCGGCGATGAAGGTCTTCCAGGGCGGAGAGGTCAAGACGACGATCATCGGCGCCAAGCCGAAGTTCGCCCTCGAGCAGGATCTGGCCGCTTTCCTCGGCTGATCCCCCACGACCGCGACAAGGGCCGCACCTCCGGGTGCGGCCCTTGTCGCATCCTCCGGGCCGCCCGTACTGGTCAGCGCTTGTCGTACACGTCCACGGGCTCGAGACCGCGCGCGGCCCGGGCGCTGTTCACGATCTCCTGGATGACGGCGGTCTTTCCCGCGTTGTAGGAGGACACCCCGTCCGCTGCCGCCCGCGCAGCGTCGTGCTTGACCTGCTCATATCCGACGCACCATCCGGCGGCCTCCAGCTCGGGCAGACGAGCGTCGAGCCGCTCCCGCGTCTCCACGCGCACCGCGAGGTCGATGACCGGTTTCGCGCTCATCCCGGGAATCGCGGTCGAGCCGATGTGCTCGATGATCCACCCGTCCTCCCCGGCGGCGCGGATCCTTGTCGCGAACTCCTCGAACCGCAGCGGCCAGGACGGGTCAGAAGGCACGAGGAGCATCGGTCGTCAGGAGGCGTCCGCGATGCGGGGATCCCAGCGACGATGGCGCTGCTTCTCGTCCAGGAGCCCCCACACGGCCGGTGTGAGTTCCGGGTACTCGAGGGCGATCTGTCGCAGCACGCGGTAGTGTCGCGCGGCGTTCGGACGCACACCGTCGTTTGCCGTGATGTTGTCGGCGCGGAGCAGGTAGACGACGAGCTCGTCGACGCTGGGCAGCTCCTCCATGAACTCCCAGGGGTCCTCGCCGCCGAGCAGGCGCTCCTGCACGAGGACGGCGAGTTCGTCCGACGCCTCGGCGCGCAGCACTTCCAGGCTGGCGCGACGGGGGACGGACTCGGTCATCCCTCCAGCCTACGCGCGTGCGCGACGGGGTCGGCGCTCCACCTTCGCATCCTCGCTCATGTCCTCGAGCTCGCGGCCCTTGGTCTCCGGCACCTTGAAGAACACGAAGAAGAACGACAGCAGCGCGAAGAACGCGTAGAAGCCGTAGGCGAACGTGAGGCCGATCTCGGCGAACGCGGGGAACGTCGTCGAGATGAAGAAGTTCGCCACCCACTGCGCCGCGGCGGCCACGGCCAGGGCACCGGCACGGATCGAGTTCGGGAAGATCTCGCCCAGGAGCACCCATACCAGCGGACCCCAGCTCGCACCGAAGAACACGACGAAGCCGTTGGCGCAGATGAGGGCGACGGTGGCCCAGGGGTCGGGGAGAGTCGCGGTTCCGGAGGCGTCGAGCGTGCCGAATGAGAAGGCGAGCGCCATCAGCCCGAGAGTCACCGTCATGCCGACCGAGCCGACGAGCAGCATGATCCGACGCCCGATGCGGTCGACGAGGAGGATCGCGACGATCGTGACGACGATGTTCGTGACAGAGGTGATGACGGAGGTGAGGAGGGCGCTGGACTCGTCGAAGCCCACCGACTGCCACAGCGTCGTGGAGTAGTAGAAGATGACGTTGATGCCGACGAACTGCTGGAACACCGACAGCAGGATGCCGACCCAGACGATCGGCTTGAGTCCCAGCCGGCTCCCCCGCAGATCCCGCAGCGACTCGGAGCGCTCTGTGTCGATCGTCCCCGTGATCTCCTTGATCTTCGCCTCGGTGTCGATCGTCCCCGTGACGGTCTGGAGCACTTCCGCAGCGCGCTTTACCTCGCCCTTGCGCACCAGGTAGCGCGGGGATTCCGGCAGCCGGAGCGACATCAGTCCGTAGACGAGCGCGGGGATGGCCGCGACCATGAACATCCATCGCCACGCGGTCAGACCCCAGAGCGGCTGGTCCGCCTCTCCCGCGATGCCGGCCAGCAGGGCATCGGACAACAGTGCGGCGAAGATGCCGAGGACGATCGCGAGCTGTTGCAGCGAGCCGAGACGGCCGCGAATCGCTGCCGGCGACACCTCTGCGATGTATGCGGGTGCGATCACCGACGCCGCACCGACGCCGAGGCCGCCGATGACTCGCCAGATGATGAGGTCGACGACGCTGAAGGCGAGGCCGGAGCCGATCGCCGAGACGAAGAACATGGCGGCGGCGGCCACCATCACCGGGATGCGGCCGAACTTGTTCGAGACGGGCCCGGCGAACCAGGCACCCACAGCGCAGCCGATCAAGGCCGACGACACCGCGAAGCCCTTGAGGCCGGTGCCGAGATCGAATCCGGAGACGTCTCCGGCCAGAGCGTCGACGGCGCCGTTGATCACCGCGGTGTCGAATCCGAAGAGGAAACCACCCAGGGCCGCCGCGATACTGACGGCGATCACGCGACGCTTGATGGTCGCTGGATCAGCTGGTCTGGACATGACATCCCCCTCGCATCGTCAAGATGACGCGAGTCTATGCCAGCCCCGACCAGGGGCGCGGTCACCGCGCGGAGCCGTACCCTTCTTCACCGAGCTCCTCGAGAATGCGGTTCAGGTCCTGGATCGATGCGAAATCGATCGTGACCTGGCCTTTCCGCGCACCCAGTGAGATCCGGACCCGGGTGTTGAGGCGGTCGCCGAGCTTGCCGGCGACCTCGTCCAGGTACGCCCGACGCGCACCAGGTGTCGGCTTCGGGGTCTTGCCCGCCGACGGCTGCGCCTTGGCGGCTTCTTCCGTCGCGCGAACGGACAGATCCTCGTTGACGACCTTGTCCGCGAGACGCTGCATCGCCTCCGCAGACTCCACGCTGAGGATGGCGCGGGCGTGCCCGGCGGTCAGCACGCCGGCGGCCACCCGCTGCTGCACCGGGACCGGGAGCTTGAGCAGGCGGATGGTGTTGCTGATCTGCGGACGGGAGCGACCGATACGCGTGGCCAGCTCCTCCTGGGTGATGCCGAAATCATCCAGGAGCTGCTGGTAGGCCGACGCCTCTTCGAGGGGATTCAGCTCCGAGCGGTGGAGGTTCTCCAGCAGCGCGTCCCGCAGGAGATCCTCGTCGGCTGTGTCACGGACGATGGCCGGGATCGCCTCGAGTCCGGCCTCGCGGGCGGCGCGCGTGCGCCGCTCCCCCATGATGAGCTCGTACTCGCCGTCGTTGTTCTTCCGGACGACCACCGGCTGCAGCACGCCGAACTCACGGACGCTGTGGACGAGCTCCGCGAGGTCCTCCGGGTTGAAGTGCGTGCGTGGCTGGCGAGGGTTGGGGACGATCGCCTGCGGGTCGACCTGGATCAGATGGATCCCAGGAACCGCCTCGAGTTCGGGCGCAGGCGCGGCGTCGGCGCTCGTGGAGGGAGCCTCGGGGGTCGGAGCGATCTTCGCGCCGGGGAAGAACACGTCGACGGGACGTTCCGTCTGGTCCGCTGTCGGGATGAGGGCGCCGATGCCGCGGCCGAGTCCAGTGCGCTTCGCCATTATTTCTCCTTGCTCTGCGTCCGTCTCGACGCGATCTCGACGGCGGCCTCGCGGTACGCGATCGCCCCGGCGGACTGACCGTCGTAGGCGATGACCGTCTGGCCGAAACTGGGGGCTTCCGACACACGGACGGAGCGCGGAATCACGGTGTCCAGCACCTGCGAGGGGAAGTGGGACCGCACCTCTTCCGCCACCTGCTGGGCCAGCCGCGTCCGTCCGTCGAACATCGTGAGGAGGATCGTCGACAGATGCAGACCCGGGTTGAGGTGCTTCTGGATCATCTGGATGCTACCGAGTAGCTGGCTCAGGCCCTCGAGAGCGTAATACTCGCACTGGATCGGGATGAACACCTCGTTCGCGGCGGTGAAGGCGTTGATCGTGAGCAGCCCGAGGGAAGGAGGGCAGTCGATGATGACGAAGTCCACGGGATGGTCTGCGAGGTAGTCCTCCAGAGCGCGGCGCAGGCGGTGCTCCCGCGCGACCTGCGCGACGAGCTCGATCTCAGCGCCGGCGAGGTGGATGGTGCTCGGCGCACAGAAGAGGTTCGGACTCTCGGGGCTGGGCTGAACGATCTCCGCCAGGGGGAACTCGTCGATGAGGACGTCGTAGACACTCGGGGTGTCGGCGTTGTGCGGCACCCCGAGGGCAGTGGAGGCGTTCCCCTGCGGATCGAGGTCGATGACGAGGACCTTCGCTCCCAGACCTGCCAGCGCGGATGCGATGTTCACGGCGCTGGTGGTCTTACCCACGCCACCCTTCTGATTCGACACCGTCAGGATGCGGGTGTCGCCACTGAACTTGACGGAGACCCCTTCCAGCGCGCGGCGCCGGGCGGAGAGATCCGCGATCTCCCGCGCGAGCGGGGTGTCCATCCCGAACGATTCGTTCGATGGTGCCTTCTCGGACTGTTTCACGTGAAACATCCACTCCTTTCGGGGCCGCGTTCCACTCTAATCGCAGCGACCGACCTCGGATTACATCCGCGATGCGGTCTCTCGTCTCCTCCCCCTGAGAGACGGGCGCCGGTAACCAGGCTGTCGGAGCCGGGAGGCATTGGTTTCACGTGAAACGTGCGACCAAGTACGAACCAGTTACCTGGCTCCGCCACGCGCACCGGCTCAGAGAGCACTCTGATTCGCAGCGATGATGGCCGCTCTCTCATCAGTCGCCCTTCTGTGCGCTCGATGGCGGGCCCTTCCCGTCGCGCTCCCTTCGTCGGGACATCTCCTCCCATCCGCTGCACTCCGAGTGACGCGCTCCACCGTGGGTTCTGATGGGAGCAGCGCGCACCCAGTCGGTTCCAGGGACCCGGACGTACTTCGCGGCCCCTTCGCCACCCGCATCAGAGCTGCCGACTCCCTACGGTAGCCGTGCGGACGGTCCGCGGACGGCCCACCCCGGGCGTCGACCTTCGAGCCGGCCGGTACCCTTCCCCAACGTCATCTCTCGTGTTGTCTGCTCTCGCCCGGAGTGCAAACATGAAGTGCGCTGGCCTGTGGCAACGAACAACCATGTACCCGGCGCCCCGATGCCCCTCCTCTCTCGTCTCTGAGCACAATCAGCGTGCACGACCTCAGGCACGACGCGGTAGACCGTTTCACGTGAAACGCCCGCGCCGTATCGCTCCCCGTATGTTCGAAGCTCGACTGGCCACAGCGATTCAGCTGGCGCGACCACGTGCTCTCGCGATACTGCACAGCGATGGTCGCGCCGCGTTTCGACAACCCAGCTCGTCAGACGGTGGGACGCCCATGTCCAGACCGCCGACAGCAGTGTCAACACAGAGCTACCGCAGTGCGCCAGAGGCGGGAACGCCGTGCGGACAGCACTCCAACCACCCGCGCATCGACCGAAAGAGGCCCGGGACAACCTCGCAGGCGGACGGGGCTGCTGTCAGCGCCTGCATCCGCGGCTGACGGAACGTGGTCAGCGCCCTCAGGCACACGCGTCCCGCGCCTTGTCCATAAGGCAAAGGGTCCTCACCTCCGTCGTACCGAGGTGATCGCGAAGCAGAGTATGCCTCGCGACCGCCGTCACGGCGAGTCCCACGTGCGGCCGTGTACCGCCGGGACCACTTCTCCTCTTGTCGTCGCCTCGCCGTTTCACGTGAAACAACCGCGTTGGAGGCTCGGAGGCGCGACATGGCGAAGCCGCGGCGACCGACGCGCCCAGCCCCAAGAGGGCCCTCCGCTCCCCCACCCCTTAGCTCGCCCCGTAGGTCAACAAACGTTCAGCGCGTTTCTCCGTGCACCCAGCTCGCGGGAGTGAGCGGTCCTGGCCCCTGTCTATCGATCGTGCGCACAGCCTCCCGCCGAAGACACGTCCACTACCGGATACCGACGACGACTCACGTTTCACGTGAAACACCCGTGTGAGCGAGACGTCCGGACGGAGTCAGGCACAGCCAGGAGGACCTCACGGGCCTGTCATCCCCGTTCCACCACGTCGGCAGCGAGGATGGGGAGCATCGTGGCGCCGACTGGGGCTTATACCGCCCCCTGAGGAAGGGCGCTCCACGTCGGCCCTAGCCGCTACTCAGAGGGTCGGACACGCGGTTCACCTCAGGATGAAGCCAGGAGCTTCGCTCGCGAGGGCGGCACCGAGCCTTGGTCGGAGCGTTTCACGTGAAACGTGCACGTCTCAGCGTACGCGGGCGCGGACGACCCGAGTCGTCTCCGGGAGCAGTCCTTCACCCAGAACTTCGACGCGAACGTCGGAGAGCTTGAACTTCGCGATCTGCTTCCGCGCCGCCTCGATCTCATTGGCGGCGTTCATGCCCTTCAAGAGGGCGAGTTCACCACCATCGCGCACCAGCGGAGCCGTCAGCGGGATCAAGGTACGCAGTGCGCTCACCGCACGAGCCGTGACGACGTCGAAGGCACCCTTCGCACGGACGTCCTCCGCACGCGCCCGGAGAACGGTGACGTTGGAGAGCCCGAGGTCGTTTACCTGCTCCGTCAACCAGGTGATCCGACGCTCCATAGGCTCCACCAGTGTCCAAGACACGTCGGGGCGTGCGATGGCGAGCACCAGACCGGGCAGTCCGGCACCGGACCCGATGTCCGCCACGGAACCATGGAAGAGCGGTGCGGCGATCGCGCTGTTCAGGATGTGACGGGTCCACAAGCGGGGCAACTCAAGCGGTCCGATCAGGCCCCGCTCCTCCCCTTGACGGGCGAGGGAGTCCGTAAACCGCCGAGCGATCTCCAGGCGGTCTCCGAACAGGTCGGCGGCGACCGTCGGCTCCTGCTCGACGGTCTTCTCGCCAGAATCGCTCGTCTCAGACACCCGCCAGCACTCGCCTTCGGTACGTCAGTGACGGCGCAGGACGGTGTGACGGTCCGCGCCCTCGCCGTACGATTCGGAGACGAGCCCGCGCTCCGCAGCGATGTCGTGCACCAACTTGCGCTCGTAGCTGGACATCGCGGGCAGCGACGCCTGCGAGGAACCCTCATCGAGCTTGGCCGCTGCAGCCTCGACCAGGGTCACGAGCTGGCGGCGGCGCGCGTCACGCGAACCACCGATGTCGAGGATGAGACGCGAGAACGAGCCGGTCTTGTTCTGGACGGCGAGACGCGTGAGCTCCTGCAGGGCCTGCACAGTGTCCGGAGCGGAGAGCAGAGCGAGGCCATCGCCCTCGGCCTCGACCTCGACCGAAACGTAGGCACGACCCTGACGGACGTCGAGGTTCAGATCACCGTCGATGTCGGCGATGTCGAGCAGCTCCTCGAGGTAGTCCGCCGCGACGTCCCCCTCGTTCTCGAGCTGCGCCACAGTGGGCTCTGCGCTCCCGGTCACGACCTCGCTCATGACGCGTTCCCCTTCTTCTTCGCACGCTTCTTGCCGACCGGCTGCTGCCGCTTCGGCGCCGCCGCCTTCGCCTTCTCAGCCTCCTCGAGCAGACGCTGCTGCTCGGCCTCGTATGCAGCCATCGGAACGACCTTGCCGGAGGAGTCGATCGCCTTGCCCTTGCGGGCGAGCCGCTCCTCGCGAGCCTTGGCCGCTTCGGAACCCGGAGTCGGCATCTCGCGGATCACGAGGAACTGCTGACCCATGGTCCAGAGGTTGGAGATGAACCAGTACACGACGACGCCGAGCGGGAAGAAGACACCGGAGAAGATGAAGCCCAGCGGCAGCACGTAGAGCATGATCTTCTGCATCTGGTAGGCCTGGCCGGTCTTGGCTTCCGGCGACAGGTTCTTCGAGATGATCTGCAGCTGCGTGAAGAACTGCGACGCGATCATCAGGACGACCAGGGTCACCAGGATGATGATCGCCGTGACGTTCTGAGCATCGATCGCGTTTCCGAGGGTCTCGTGCAGCGAGGCCACCTCGAAGAGCTTCGCGTCGTAGAACTCCTGCGTGAGCTCGGCACTCAGCAGTCCGACACCGCCGATGCCTTGCGTCGCGTGCTTGCTGACGTCGCTCAGCACGCTGTAGAGCGAGAAGAAGATCGGCATCTGCACGAGCAGCGGCAGGCAGCTCGACATCGGCGTCGTGCCGTGCTTCTTATAGAGCGCCATCGTCTCGCGGCTCATCGCCTCACGAGAGAGCTGGTCCTTCTTGCCGCGGTACTTCTCCTGGACTTTTCGCAGTTCAGGAGCGATTTCCATCATCTTGCGCTGGCTCTTGATCTGCTTCACGAACAGCGGGATGAGCGCCGCGCGGACCACGATCACGAGTCCGACGATCGAGAGGACCCAGGTGATGCCGGAAGCCGCAGGGAGACCGACGGCCGTCAGCAGCCAATGCCAGGCGACGAGGATGAGCTCGACGATCCACTTCAGCGGCCACAGGATCGTTCCGAGCAGATCGAATCCGCCGGATGCCGGTTCCGGGCTGGGGGTGGCACTGGCGAACAGAAGGTCAAGACCCACCGATCAGTCCTTTCGGGAGGGGACGACGAAACCGTGAGCGGTCAGGTCGTAGCGGAAGTGTCGATGCGGTGTGACGTCGTCGACGCCTCCGCGAGACCAGGGATTGCAGCGGAGGATGCGCCACGCCGAGAGCAGAGCCCCCCGCACGGCGCCATGCTGCTGCACCGCACCTACAGCGTAGGCGGAACAAGAGGGGTAGTACGCACACACGTCTCCGTACATCGGCGAGACCACCTTGCGGTACCCCGCGAGGAAAGCCAGCACGGCGTTGCGCGGAAGGAGCGGGATGCTTCGGAGCACGTCGCGTCCGTGCATCTCCCCCGTGCCCACCGACGACGCCGGCAACGCGGTCATGATGCGGCCTCGACGGGCGCGAGCCGCGCCAGACAGCGGTGAACGTCACTCCGGAGTTCCGCGTACGACGCGGTCGCCGACGCAGGAAGGGCACGGATGACGACATCCGTGCCCTGAGGAACACGCGGGAGCGCCTCCGCACAGACGGCTTTGAGGCGCCGGCGCACGGTGTTTCGCACCACAGCGGTACCCACCTGCTTGCTGATGATGAAACCGAAACGCGCTGCTCTGCTCTCACCCGTCGCCAGCATCGAGGTGAGGACGCGGGCCCCGCCACAACGCGATCCGCGTCGAACGACCAGTCGGTAGTCGCTCCCGCGGGTCAAACGGAACGGGCGGGCGAGCACAGCTGCTTACGCGGAGAGCTCGGTACGGCCCTTCGCGCGGCGTGCCGAGAGGATGGCACGGCCGGCGCGGGTGCGCATGCGGGCACGGAAGCCGTGCTTCTTGGCGCGACGACGGTTGTTGGGCTGGAAGGTGCGCTTGCTCATGAGATCACTCCGGGAATGCTGCCACCGGATTCACTTCGACCGGAGACATAGGGAACTGCCATACAGGCATAAGTCAACCGATTAAGGGTACGTCTTGGCGGCGCACAGGGCAAATCTACCGTACGGCCGTTCCGGGCCGCTCCGCGTGCGAGGGCGCCATCCGGCCGTCGATATGCTAATCCGACCGCCGATGAGCCGAGATGCCATGCCAGCGAGAGGCCGAGATGACCGATCAGCAGACCCCCTCCTCCGACTCCGGTTCCGAGCCCGCCCGTGACGGCGGAGCATCAGGTGCGCTCTCCACCGCGGCGATCGCCACCGGCGCTGTCTCCCTGATCCTCCTGGTCGCCCTCGCCGTTCCGTACTACGCCCTCCAGAACCCCTGGCTGATCCCCGCCTTCGTCCTCGGCGCGGCAGCCGCGATCGGCGGAGTCGTCCTCGCCCGCCGAGCGCGCCGCGCTCCTTCGGACGAGCGCCGCACGGCAGGTCTCGGGTTAACAGCTGCCCTCGCCGCGCTCGTCCTCGCCCTCGTCCTGCTGGTCGTCTTCCTGCTCGGACTCTGGTCGCCGCCGCAGAACAAGGTCTTCCTCGAGGGGACAGGACCTCAGTCCGGGGTCACCGCCACGTTCAGCAGCGACGCCGAGACCAGGACGCTTCCCTGGCCGGCTGTGGGAAACGCGCAGTACACAACCTCGGAGTCGTCCACCTGGATCACGATCACGGCCCCGAGCGACAGCAAGGATCAGACGGTGGGTTGCAGGATCTACTGGAACGATGACCTGGTCGTCGAGGAGACCTCGGACTCCGGCACGGTCAGCTGCGTATACGACGCCGACTGACGGCGCCCGTCTCCCCTCCACACAGGAGCTATCCACAACCCCGAGCAACCGACCGAACCGCCACACGACCTGATTCTCTGCGGCAGGTTGCCGTTCCCGACGCCGATGACTAGCGTGGGCATCCGTAGTTATCCACAGGGCAGCCCCTCCCGCGCTCCCCTTCCCGATCCGTCGTCCGGAGCACCATGTCCTCACCAGCCCAGCCCGATGTCCCGATCTGGACCACGGTGCAGGAGCTGCTGGAATCCGACGATCGGGTCACCCCGCAGCTTCAGGGCTTCCTGAGCCTCGCGGTGCCGGCCGGGGTGATGTCGGCGACGCTGTACCTGGAGGTGCCGAACGACCTCACCGCGGCGCAGATCAACAAGCGTCTGCGCCTGCCCATCATGGAGGCCCTCGCTCATGTCGGCGAGGAAGTGACGTCGTATCGGGTGGTCGTCAACCACGAGCTCGCCGATCAGCCCACCGCTCCGATCGCCGTGGCGGACTACGGTCGGCAGGATCCGGTGCGCGCCGAGTCGCCGATGGAGCAGCCGACGGCGCTACGCCACGAGTCCCGCCTCAACCCGAAGTACACCTTCGACAACTTCGTCATCGGCCAGTCCAACCGCTTCGCCCACGCGGCCGCGGTGGCCGTCGCCGAGGCGCCGGCCAAGGCCTACAACCCGCTGTTCATCTACGGCGACTCCGGACTGGGCAAGACCCACCTCCTGCACGCCATCGGCGACTACGCGCAGTCCCTCTACGCCGGGGTCAAGGTGCGCTACGTCTCCAGCGAGGAGTTCACGAACGACTTCATCAACTCCATCGCCAACAACCGCGGCGCCGCCTTCCAAGCCCGGTACCGCGAGGTGGACATCCTCCTCATCGACGACATCCAGTTCCTCCAGGGGCGTGCGGAGACGCAGGAGGCGTTCTTCCACACGTTCAACACGCTGCACGATCACAACAAGCAGGTCGTGATCACCAGCGATGTCGCGCCGAAGCACCTCACGGGCTTCGAGGACCGCATGCGCAGCCGATTCGAGTGGGGCCTCATCACCGACGTGCAGGCACCCGATCTCGAGACGCGTATCGCCATCCTGCGGAAGAAGGCGCAGAGCGAGGCTCTCCACATCCCCGACGAGGTGCTCGAGTACATCGCCACGGTCGTGTCCTCGAACATCCGCGAGCTGGAGGGAGCACTCATCCGGGTGTCGGCGTTCGCGAGCTTGAACCGTTCGGCCCTCGACATCTCCCTCGCCCAGACCGTCCTGCGGGACATCATTGACACGGCCGAGGACAACATCATCTCGCCGACCGACATCATCACGGCGACCGCACAGTACTTCAAGCTCACGGTCGACGATCTGTACGGCTCCAGCCGCTCGCAGCAGATCGCCACCGCCCGGCAGATCGCCATGTACCTCTGTCGTGAACGGACCAGCCTCTCGCTCCCGAAGATCGGCCAGCTCTTCGGCAACCGCGACCACACCACGGTCATGTATGCCTACAAGAAGATCAGCGAGCTCATGAAAGAGCGTCGCTCCATCTACAACCAGGTGACCGAGATCACCACGCAGCTCGGTCGTCGCTGACGCCTGCGCGCACGAGAGGGACGCCATCCGACACCGGACGGCGTCCCTTCGGCGTTTGACAGGGCCCTGATCGCCGGATAAATGCGTCTATGCACATGTGGATAACTTGTGGATGACCGTGGAACGCGCCGACGCAGGTGTGGGTCGATCGGAGAAACCTGTGGATAACCACGGGACGGTCGAATCGCGATGGACCCTCGTCCACCCGCGGATTCCTCAGGGTCTCCACAAGTGACAAGTGTGTAGTTCCCTACTCGCGCTTGCTTTCCACCGACTTATCCACAGTATCCACAGGTGTTAACACCGTTAAGGAGTTAAGTCATTCAGGGTGCGATCCGATCACCAGACGGTGGGGAGAACCGTCCGAGGCATGACAAGACCTCCGGCGTAGGGAAGCGCAGGACTGTGGGGCTAGCATGGGATTCCCTGCACTGGCAGGACCCGACGACGACCCGTCATGTTCGACGACAAGGGAGCACCCGTGAGGTTTCAGGTCAACCGCGATGTCTTCAGCGAGGCTGTGTCCTTCGTCGTCAAGCTGCTCCCCCAGCGCAATCCGCAGCCGATCCTCGCCGGCGTCCTGATCGAGGCCGACGGCTCCGGACTCACGCTCTCGGCGTTCGACTACGAGGCTTCCGCGCGGACGACGATCGAGGCGACCGTCGAGACCCCGGGGACGATCCTCGTCCACGGCCGTCTGCTCTCGGACATCGCGAGCCGCCTCCCGAACGCTCCCATCGAGATCGCCGTCGAGGATGACGGCGGGATCGCCGTTACCTGCGGCTCGGCGCGCTTCACGCTCGCCGCCATGCCGGTCGAGGAATACCCGTCGATCCCCGAGGTGTCCGGATCATCCGGCGTCGTCCCGGCCGACGAGTTCGGCACCGCGATCGCGCAGGTCGGCTTCGCGGCATCCCGCGACGATGTGACTCCCGTGCTGACGGGTGTCCAGCTCGAGGTGACCGGCCACACGCTCAGCCTCGTCGCCACCGACCGGTACCGGGTCTCGCTCCGCGATGTGCCGTGGGACGGCGAGGCCGTCGAGGCCACCGCACTCGTCCCCGCTCGCACCCTCGTCGAGGTCGGGAAGACCTTCGGTCACGCCGGCACGATCCAGATCGCCTTCTCGGGGGCCGGGGACCGCGAGATCATCGCGTTCACCGCCGGCAACAAGACCGTGACCTCGCTCCTCATCAAGGGCAACTTCCCCCCGGTCCGCCGCCTCTTCCCGGAGCAGACCGATCACTACGCCGTCGTCAACACCGCCGACCTCATCGAGGCCGTGCGCCGTGTGTCCCTCGTGCTCGACCGTGCCGCGCCGCTGCGCTTCACGTTCTCGACCGACAGCGTCACCATGGATGCCTCGGGCAGCGAGCACGCCCGCGCGTCCGAGTCGGTCGACGCGATCCTCTCCGGTGGCGACGAGGTGACGCTGGGGCTCAACCCGCAGTACCTCATCGAAGCCCTCGGCGCGGTCAAGAGCGAGTTCGTGCGGGTCACGTTCACCTCCAGCGACAACGCCAACAAGCTCAGCCCGGTCCTCATCACCAGCCAGACCTCGGTCGACCAGGCCGGCCTGGACTCGTTCAAGTACCTGCTGCAGCCCAACCTGCTCCTGCGCTGAGCGCGAGCACTCGCCCCGAGGGAGTGTCCGACCCGGAAGGTAGGCTGGCTCCGTGATTGTGGAGCACCTCAGCCTGGTCGATTTCCGCAATTACGCGACCGCGGAACTCGCCCTGCACCGAGGGCCCAACGTCCTCGTCGGGCGGAACGGTCAGGGCAAGACGAACCTCGCCGAGGCGGTGGTCTTCCTCGCGACGCTCGGGTCGCACCGCGTGTCCACCGACGCTCCGATGGTGCGGGACGGCCAGGACTTCGCCGTCATCCGGGCGCGGCTCTCCCACGGCGAGCGGCGCGTGCTGGTCGAGGTGCAGCTCAACCGGCAGGGATCGAACAAAGCTCGCATCAACGGCTCCCCGTCGAAGACCAATGAACTCCCCCGCTATGCGCATGTCGTGCTGTTCGCACCGGAAGACCTCCAGATCGTCCGGGGCGACCCGTCGGCCCGTCGCCGGTTCGCCGACCAGCTCCTCATCCAGCGCACCCCGCGTCTCGCCGCGGTACTGGCCGACTACGATCGCGTACTCAAGCAGCGCAACGCCCTTCTCAAGTCGGCACGGGCGCGCGGCATCCGCGGTGAGGCATTGAGCACCCTGGACGTCTGGGACGACAAGCTCGTGTCCCTCGGATCGGAGATCATCTCCGCGCGGCAGCGGTTGGCCGCCGACCTGCAGCAGCCGGTGGCCGATGCCTATGCGGCGATCGCGGGCGCCGATCACCGGCCGCGGCTGGACTGGGCGCTGTCCGTCGCCGGCGGCGATCCGGAGGACGACGACGATCGGGACGACACGGAGGCCTCCGCCCCCGTCGACGACGTGCGCGGGGACTCCCGTCGCATCGCCGAGATGTTCCGCGCCTCCCTCGCCGCGAAGCGATCGAACGAGCTCGACCGCGGCCTCACCCTCACCGGACCGCATCGCGACGATCTGGTGCTGCGCGTCCGCGACCTCCCCGTGAAGGGCTACGCCTCGCATGGCGAGTCCTGGTCTGTCGCCCTCGCTCTGCGGCTCGCCTCCGCGGAGCTGTTGCGTAGCGAGTCTCCCGCCGGCGACCCGGTGCTCATCCTCGACGACGTCTTCGCCGAGCTCGACGCGGATCGGCGCCAGCGACTCGCCACCCTCACCGCAGGCTACGAGCAGGTAGTGGTCACCGCGGCGGTGGAGGAGGATATCCCCGACGTGCTCCACGCTCACGTGGTCCGTATCGCGGCGGGCACCATCAGCGACGAACGGAACCGATCGCAGGGAGAGGAGGGTGCGAGTCATGACTGATGTGCTCACCGACAGCGCGGCCGCGCCGGAGGCTCCCGAGACCGTCGCCACCTACCTTCGACTGCGGGGACTCCAGCCGAGCGCCAAGAACTGGAAGCGCAAACGACGGATCACCGTCGACGACGACAACGCGCCGTTCACCCCTGGACGCGATCCGGGCAGCCTCGGTGCCGTCCTCGACACCCTCAGCCGCGAGTCCGGGTGGGAGACGACGCTCGCCCGGGAAGACCTCGTCCGCCAGTGGGCCGACCTCGCCGGGGCGGACACCGCGAAGCACTCGGAACCGGTGTCGCTCGAACGCGGGCTGCTCACTGTCAAATGCGATTCCACGGCCTGGGCGAAGAACCTCCAGTTCATGCGCGCGACCATCCTCACCGAGATCTCCCGCCGGTATCCGGAAGCGGGAGTCGAGAACCTCCGCTTCATCGGACCGGACGTCCCCTCGTGGAAATGGGGTCCCAGAGCCGTTCCAGGGCGGGGCCCGCGCGATACCTACGGGTAGGGCACCATGCAAGGGGTCCGAAACGCTCAGAGGGCCACACGCGGCCGTTGAGCGGCATTTCGACTCGAAACCCCGCTAGAATGGGAGTTCGAGATATCGATCTGGAGAATGCCCTCTGATGACGCCTGAATCCCCTGCTGACGAGACGGAACCGAACAACGACGCTTCGTCGGGCTCACAGGCCGGAGGATCGGCGGCACCCGCACCGAAGAAGCAGCAGCCCGGTGAGTACGGCGCCGACTCGATCCAGATCCTCGAAGGACTCGAGGCCGTGCGCAAGCGCCCCGGCATGTACATCGGCTCGACCGGGCCACGTGGACTGCACCACCTCGTCTACGAGATCGTCGACAACTCGGTGGACGAGGCGCTGGCCGGCTACGCCGACACGATCTTCGTCACCCTTCTCGCCGATGGCGGGGTGCGCGTCGTCGACAACGGTCGTGGCATCCCCGTCGACCCGCACTCGTCCGACCCGTCGAAGTCGACCGTCGAGGTCGTGCTCACGATCCTGCACGCGGGCGGCAAGTTCGGCGGCGGCGCCTACGCCGTCTCCGGCGGTCTGCACGGCGTCGGCTCCTCGGTCGTGAACGCCCTGTCGACGCGTTTCGACGTGGAGGTCAAGCAGAAGGGCTTCGTCTGGCGGCACAGCTTCGCCGACGGCGGCGTCCCGCAGCAGAAGCTCGAGAAGGGCGAGGCCACCGACCAGACCGGCACGAGCATCACGTTCTGGCCGGACGCGGAGATCTTCCAGGAGACCGTCGAGTTCGACTACGACACGCTCCGCACCCGGTTCCAGCAGATGGCGTTCCTCAACAAGGGACTGCGCATCGAGCTGTCGGACGAGCGGCCGGAGTCGGCCTACGAGACCGAGGAAGACGGCCAGGCGGTCACGAAGCAGCCGAGCGACGTCTTCTTCTACGAGCGCGGCCTCGTCGACTACGTCGAGTACCTGAACAAGGTGCGCCACGCCGAGGTCGTCAACGAGGAGATCATCGCCTTCGAGTCGGAGGACACGGCGCGCAAGATCTCCCTCGAGGTCGCGATGCAGTGGACCACGTCCTACACGGAGAACGTGTTCACCTACGCGAACACGATCAACACGCACGAGGGCGGCACGCACGAGGAGGGCTTCCGGGCGGCGCTCACCACGCTCGTCAACCGCTACGCCCGTGCGAACAACCTCCTCAAGGAGAAGGACGACAACCTCTCCGGCGACGATGTGCGCGAGGGGCTGACCGCCGTCATCTCGATCAAGCTCGGCGAGCCCCAGTTCGAGGGGCAGACCAAGACGAAGCTCGGTAACACCGAGGCGAAGGCGTTCGTGCAGAAGGTGGTCGGCGACCAGCTCGGCGATTGGTTCGACCGGAACCCGAACCAGGCGAAGAACGTCATCCGCAAGGCGATCGACGCCGCGACCGCGCGGCTCGCCGCCCGCAAGGCGCGCGAGACGGCCCGTCGCAAGAGCGTCTTCGAGTCCGCCGCCATGCCGGACAAGCTCAAGGACTGCACGAGCAAGGACCCGTCGATCAGCGAGATCTTCCTCGTGGAGGGAGACTCGGCCGGCGGCTCGGCGGTGCAGGGTCGCGACCCGCACACGCAGGCGATCCTCGCCCTGCGCGGCAAGATCCTCAACGTCGAGCGGGCGCGCCTCGACAAGGCGCTCGGCAACAAGGAAGTCCAGGCGATGATCCAGGCCTTCGGCACGGGCATCGGCGAGGAGTTCGACATCGAGAAGGCCCGGTACCACAAGATCGTGCTGATGGCCGATGCCGATGTCGACGGTCAGCACATCACCACCCTGCTGCTCACGCTGCTGTTCCGCTACATGCGCGGACTCATCGAGGCCGGCTTCGTGTACCTCGCGATGCCCCCGCTTTACCGCCTGAAGTGGTCGAACGCGGCCCACGAGTACGTGTTCAGCGACGCCGAGCGCGACGCGCTGCTGGCCTACGGCCTGGAGAACGGCAAGCGCATCCCGAAGGACGCGGGCATCCAGCGCTACAAGGGTCTCGGCGAGATGAACGCCAAGGAGCTGTGGGAGACCACGATGGACCACACCACCCGGACGCTCCGCCAGGTGACCATCGAGGACGCCGCCGCCGCGGACGAGATCTTCAGCGTGCTGATGGGCGAGGACGTGGAGTCGCGTCGGAGCTTCATCCAGCGCAACGCCAAGGACGTCCGGTTCCTCGACATCTGATCACCGCGCGGTCCTCGAGCGTGTGCCAGGGGACCCGACGCCTCGACAAGCTCAGCCAACCAGGAAAGACACATGACTGACGAAGAACGCCCCGACATCACCGAGGGCCACGAGCACGGCAAGATCGACCAGGTCGATCTCCAGTCGGAGATGCAGCGCAGCTATCTCGACTACGCCATGGCGGTCATCGTCGGCCGCGCGCTCCCTGACGTCCGCGACGGTCTCAAGCCCGTGCACCGCCGGGTGATCTACGGCATGTACGACGGCGGATTCCGGCCCGACAAGTCGTTCTCCAAGTGCGCCCGCGTCGTCGGCGAGGTCATGGGTCAGTACCACCCGCACGGCGACTCGGCGATCTACGACGCCCTCGTCCGTCTCGTGCAGCCGTGGTCGCTCCGATACCCGCTCGCTCTCGGCCAGGGCAACTTCGGCTCGCCCGGCAACATGGGCGCGGCGGCACCGCGGTACACCGAGACGAAGATGGCCCCGCTCGCGCTCGAGATGGTGCGCGACATCGAAGAGGACACCGTCGACTTCGCCGACAACTACGACGGCCAGACCCAGGAGCCGACGGTTCTGCCGTCCCGGTTCCCGAACCTCCTCGTCAACGGCTCGGTCGGCATCGCGGTCGGCATGGCGACCAACATCCCGCCGCACAACCTCCGCGAGGTGTCCGATGCCGCGCTCTGGGCGCTGGACAACCCGGACCTCCCCCGCGAGCAGCTGCTCGACGGGCTGATCCAGCGCATTCCCGGACCGGACTTCCCGACCGGCGCGCAGATCCTCGGCACGAAGGGCATCCACGAGGCGTACCGCACCGGCCGCGGCTCGATCACGATGCGCGCGGTCGTCAACGTCGAGGAGATCCAGGGGCGGACCTGCCTGGTCATCACCGAGCTGCCGTACCAGGTGAACCCCGACAACGTTGCGGTCAAGATCGGCGACCTCGCGCGCGACGGCAAGATCACCGGCATCGCCGACATCCGCGACGAGTCCTCGGACCGCACGGGTCAGCGCCTCGTCGTCGTGCTCAAGCGCGATGCCGTGGCGAAGGTGGTGCTGAACAACCTCTACAAGCACACGCAGCTGCAGGAGAACTTCGGCGCGAACATGCTGGCGATCGTCGACGGCGTTCCCCGGACGCTCGCGATCGACGGCTTCATCTCGAACTGGATCGCCCACCAGATCGACGTCATCGTACGACGGACGCAGTTCCGCCTGAACGAGGCCGAGAAGCGCATGCACATCCTGCGCGGCTATCTGAAGGCGCTCGACGCGCTCGACGAGGTCATCGCGCTCATCCGCCGGTCGCAGACGACCCAGGATGCGAACGAGGGTCTGCAGAAGCTCCTCGACATCGACGAGATCCAGGCCGATGCCATCCTGCAGATGCAGCTCCGTCGCCTCGCCGCGCTGGAGCGTCAGAAGATCATCGACCAGGCGAACGAGCTCGAAGCGCTCATCGCCGACTACAAGGCGATCCTCGCCGACGAGGGCCGGCAGCGGACCATCATCCGCGAGGAGCTCACCGCCATCGTCGACCGGTTCGGCGACGAGCGGCGCACGCACATCCTGCACGGCTTCGACGGCGATGTGTCGATGGAAGACCTCATCGCCGAGGAGGAGATGGTCGTCACCGTCACCCGCGAGGGGTACATCAAGCGCACCCGCAGCGACAACTACCGTTCGCAGCACCGCGGCGGCAAGGGCGTCAAGGGCGCCCAGCTGCGCGCCGACGACATCGTCGAGCACTTCTTCGTCACCACGACCCATCACTGGCTGCTGTTCTTCACCGACAAGGGCCGGGTCTACCGCGCGAAGACGTATGAGGTGCCGGAGGCCGGGCGCGACGCGAAGGGCACGCACGTCGCGAACCTCCTCGCGCTGCAGCCCGACGAGAGCATCGCACAGGTCCTCGACATCCGCGACTACGCGGTGGCGGACTACCTCGTCCTCGCCACGCGCGACGGTCTGGTCAAAAAGACCCGTCTCGACAACTACGACACCAACCGTCAGGGCGGCGTCATCGCCATCCGCCTGAACGATGAGGACGAGCTGGTCAGCGCTCTCCTCGTCAACGCCGAGGACGACATCCTCCTCATCAGCCGCAAGGGCATGTCGGTGAGGTTCCAGGCGACCGACGAGGCGCTGCGCCCGATGGGTCGCGCCACCGCCGGTGTGAAGGGCATGAAGTTCCGCGAGGGCGACAGCCTGCTGTCCGCCTCGGTCGCCGCACCAGGCAAGTATGTGTTCGTCGTCACCGACGGGGGCTACGCCAAGCGCACCGCCGTCGAGGAATACCGCGTCCAGGGACGCGGTGGATACGGCATCAAGGTCGCCAAGTTGAACGACGATCGGGGCACTCTCGCGGGCGGTCTGATCGTGTCCGAGGACGACGAGGTCTTGGTGGTTCTGTCCAGCGGCAAGGTGGTACGCTCTGCCGTGGCCGAGGTCCCCGCCAAGGGTCGCGACACCATGGGAGTGGTGTTCGCCCGCACGACGGAGGCTGACCGCATCCTCGCCATCGCCCGGAACGGTGAGCGTGGTCTCACCGAAGAAGAGACCGAGCCGGATGCCGATGCCGAGGCCCCCCAGACGACTGAGACACCCGAGGATACAGACGCATGAGCACAGTGGCCGACAAGCTTGCGAAGAAGTCGACACGGAAGACCGGCGGTAAGCAGGTTCGTCTGCGCCTCGTCTACGTCGACTTCTGGTCCGCCGTGAAGCTCTCCTTCCTGGGAGCGGTCGCATTGGCCGTCGTCACGATGGTGTCGTTCTTCCTCATCTTCCTCGTGCTGCAGGCCACCGGCATCATGTCCACCGCCGACGAGTTCGTGCGCAGCTTCACCGACGGCGCCATCCCGCTGTCGGAGCTCGTGGGTCTGCCGCAGGTCATGGCATTCGCGGCCGTCGTGGCGATCCTCAACCTGATCGTCTTCACGGTGCTCGGTGCGGTGATCGCGGGCATCTACAACCTGGCGGTGAAGGTCACCGGCGGTCTGCTCGTCGGCTTCATGTCGAACTGATCCTCACGGTCGACGGAAGGGCGGGTGCTGCGGCACCCGCCCTTCCGCGTGTGCGGGCTCAGACGACGCCGGTGGATCCGAGGAGCGAGCCGATCAGCCAGGTCGCGGCCAGCGCCAGCGCTCCACCGACCACCAGCCGGAGCGCGGCGCGGAGCGGGGGCGAACCGCCGATGCGCGCCGACACCGTCCCGGTGAGCGCGAGTGCGAGGAGGACGGCGACGAAGGTGACGGGCACTCGAGCCTCCGGCGGCGGGAGGAGGATCGCGAGGAGCGGGAGGAGTGCCCCGAGTGTGAACGCGATGGCGGAAGACGCGGCGGCGTGCCACGGATTGACCAGATCGTTTTGATCGATACCGAGCTCCACCTCGAGGTGTGCGGCGAGGGCGTCGTGGGCGGTGAGCTCCTCCGCCACCCGCTCAGCCGTCTCCTCCGAGAGTCCGCGCCGGCGGTAGAGCGCGGTCAGCTCCGCCAGCTCCTCCGCCGGCATGGTCCGCAGCTCTTCGCGCTCCTTGGCGATGAGTGCCCGCTCGCTGTCGCGCTGACTGCTCACCGAGACGTACTCCCCGAGGGCCATGGAGATCGCGCCGCCGACGAGACCCGCGACGCCAGCGGTGAGTAGCGCGGCGCTGTCCGTCGTGGCACCCGCGACGCCGACGACCAGCGAGGCCACCGACACGATCCCGTCGTTCGCGCCGAGCACGCCGGCACGCAGCCAGTTGAGGCGCTGACTCACGCCCGAACCGTGGGGCTCGTTCTCATGCGTCGTCATGCGCCCAGTGAAGCAGATCCTCCTCGTCCGCACACCCGGTAGGGAAAACCCGAAGGCGAGTGTCCGGTTGCCTCGGTGGGCGGTGCCGCGGCCCGGCCCTACCGTGGAACCATGACCACACAGACTGCGATCCCGGCCTCCGCGGCAGCGGCCTCGCCGCCATTGCGCCTCCCCCTCACCATCCTGCACCTGGCGGGTGCGGGGGTGATCGGCGGCGGCGTGATCGGCGTGCTCGGCGGGCTCCTCGGAGCGGGGATCGGCCTTCTCATCGTCTTCGGCGTCGGCGTCTTCCTCCTCGTGGGACTGGTGTACGCCCTCTTCGGCGTCGGCTGGTTCGAGGTGGAGCGCGTCGCCGGCCTCTACCGGGTGCCCACTGTTCCGCTCCGCCTGCGACCGCGTGAGCGCCCCGGGTTCGGCGGGTGGCTCCGTACCCTCGGCCGGCAGTCGATCGACGGTCGGATGTGGCGAGCGGTCGCGAACTTCGTCATCACGGCCGTTCTCGGCTTCTTCGTGCTGCGGCTGTTCTGGACCCTCGTGTGGTCGGCGATCATCGCGTTCGCGCCGCTGACCCCGGCCGAGACCATCCGGGCGCCGTTCGGTGGGGCGGAGATCCCGGTGTCGTGGGCCCCGCTCATCGGCATCCTCGGTGTCGTCGTCTCGGTCGGCGCGATCATCGGCCTCGCCTTCCTGGCGCGGACCCTGGCCCTGGCCATCGTGGCGCGGGCCCGGGAGGCGGAGCTCACCGAACGGGTGCGGGCCTCCACCGCCCAGCGGGAGGGAGCCGTGCGCGCCGCGGATGTCGAGCGCACCCGCATCGAGCGGGATCTGCACGACGGCGTCCAGCCCCGACTCGTCTCGGTGGGCATGACTCTCGGGCTCGCCCAGCAGAAGATCGACAGCGATCCCGCCGCGGCGAAAGTCCTGATCTCCGAGGCGCACACCTCCACCAAGGCGGCGATCACCGAGCTACGGCAGCTCGCTCGCGGCATCCACGCGTCCGTCCTCGATGATCGCGGACTCGATGCGGCGCTGTCCGCGCTCGCCAGCCGCTCCCCCATCCCGGTGCAGCTCGACGTGCGGATGGATCCGTCGGCTCCGCGGCCGGCGCGGGAGGCGGAGGCGGCGGTGTACTTCTCCATCGCCGAGTCGCTGACCAACGCGGCGAAGCACTCCCGAGCGAGCGAGGCGCGGGTCACGGTCCGCCTCCGCGAGGGGGGCATCCTGTGGGCACGGGTCGAGGACAACGGCATGGGCGGCGCGCAGGTGCTCCCGGGCGGCGGCCTCGACGGCATCGCCAACCGGATCCTCGCCGCCGGCGGGACTTTCCGCCTCGACAGCCCGCAGGGCGGTCCGACCAGCCTGGAGGTGAACGTGCCATGCGCATCCTGATCTGCGAGGACTCCGTCCTCCTGCGCGAGGGGCTTGTGCGTCTGCTCGAGGACGCCGGTCACGAGGTGGTCGCCGCCCTCACCGACACCACCGATCTCCGAGCCACTGTGGCGTCCGCGTCCCCGGACCTCTGCATCCTCGATGTGCGGCTCCCGCCGACGTTCACGGACGAGGGCATCCGCGCGGCGCTGGACCTCCGGGCCGTGCACCCGGCGCTCGCCATCCTCGTGCTCTCGCAGTACGTGGAGGAGCGCTACGCGTCCGACCTCATCGCCGCGCAGGGCGGTCCGCTCGGCTACCTCCTGAAGGATCGGGTGGCGGATGTCGCCGAGTTCATCGATTCGGTGCAGCGGATCGCCGACGGCGCCACCGTCCTCGACCCCGAGGTCGTCGCGCAGCTGCTGACCCGCCGCAACCGTGACGACCGCATGATGCGGCTCACGGAGCGCGAGCGGACGGTGCTCGCGCTCATCGCGGAGGGGAAGTCGAACCAGGCGATCGCGGGGCTCCTCTTCCTCTCGGAGGCGAGCGTCGAGAAGCACATCACCTCCATCTTCCAGAAGCTGGGCTTCGAGCAGGGCGAGTCGGGCAACCGCCGCGTCCTCGCTGCTCTCGCCCACCTCGAGAACACGGGCGGCACGTCGCCGTCGAACGGCCAGACAGGAGCCACACGATGACCACCGAGAACCCCGGAGCACAGGGCGGGCACACCCCGCTCACTCCCCCGCCGTCGCCGGCGACGTCCCCCGCGCCGGGTGCGCCCGAGCCGGGCCGGTCGTCCGGCGCGACCGGGATCCTGGTCCTCACCGCCGTCGTCGGAGGCATCGCTCTCGTCGGGGCCGGCGGGACGGCTGCGGTGGCCGCGACGGGTACCCTCCTCTCGTCGAACCGGGCGGATGCCGTCCAGACGCTCGATGTCGACGGGCTCACGGCGATCGACCTCGACGCGGATGCGAGCATGGTCCGCATCGAGTTCGCGAACATCGACGAGGCCGAGCTCTCGGTCGCCAACGGCCGCGGGACGGGCTGGACCTTCGAGCGCGAGGGCGACCAGATGGTCGTCCGCAGTCCCCAGCCGGTCTTCGGCTGGTGGTTCGGCAACTGGTTCGGCGAGGAGGAGCGCGTGGTCCTCACCTTGCCGGAGGAGCTCAGCGGGACCGACCTCGGGGCGAACCTCACGCTCGACGCGGGCTCTCTCGACGTGTCCGGCGAGTTCGGGACGTTGGAGGTGCAGGTCAATGCGGGATCGCTGGACATCGCGGGCGCGGCGGAGGTGTTCGACGTGCAGATGAACGCCGGTCGCGCCGACGTCCTCCTCGACGGCGTGACGCAGGCGGACCTCGGGATCGCGGCGGGCGACCTCACGGTCGAGCTCACCGGCGAGGGGCCGTCCGCGACCACCGTCGATGTGAACGCCGGGTCGCTCAACCTGACCCTCCCGGACGTCGACTACCGCATCCGGCAGGACGTCAGCGCCGGGTCGTTCGACGCCACCGTGGACGAGTCCTCCGGTGCGCGGCGCACGATCGATGTCTCTCTCGCCGCGGGCCGCATCAGCATCCAGCCGGGTCGGTGAACGGAGCGAGAGCGAGGCCCCGGGGAGGGGCCTCGCTCTCGATTCGGATTTTCGCCGAAACTCCGGTAAAGTTCTGGAGGTTGACGGGGCTATAGCTCAGGCGGTTAGAGCGCTTCACTGATAATGAAGAGGTCCCAGGTTCAAGTCCTGGTAGCCCCACCCTTTCAATTCAAGAATTCCCTCACGGGGCCTTAGCTCAGTTGGTAGAGCGCCTGCTTTGCAAGCAGGATGTCAGGAGTTCGAATCTCCTAGGCTCCACCATCCTCTCCCTCACCGGTCGGTCGCCGTGAGTTCATGCGGTGCCGTGTTCAGGCGCTCGGCGCCGTCCGCCGTCACGACCACGATGTCCTCGATGCGGGCGCCCCATTCGCCGGCGAAGTAGATGCCGGGCTCGATGCTGAAGGCCATGCCCTCGCGGAGCACGAGGTCGTTGCCGGGGGCGATGTACGGCTCCTCGTGCACCGAGACGCCGATCCCGTGACCCGTGCGATGCAGGAACGCCTCGCCGAGCCCCGCCTCCGCGAGAACCGACCGGGCGGCCGCGTCGACCTCCGCCGCCGTGACCCCGGGGCGCACCGCATCCACGGCGGCCTGCTGCGCCCGGACAAGGGTGGCGATCCGATCTGCGGCTGCCGGATCGGGCGTTCCGACGACATAGGTCCTCGTGCTGTCCGAGTTGTAGCCGCTCGGAACGGCTCCCCCGATGTCGACCACGACGATGTCGCCGTCCTCGATCACCCGGTCAGAGACCTCGTGATGGGGGTCGGCGCCGTTGGGCCCCGACCCGACGATGACGAACTCGACCGTCCGATGCCCCTCCTCCACGATCGCCGCGGCGATGTCGGCGGCGACCTCGCGCTCGGTGCGGCCGGCGCGCAGCCAGCCGGGCACGCGGCGGTGCACGGCATCGATGGCCGCGCCGGCGCGACGCAGTTCGGCGATCTCCTCCTCGTCCTTGACCATCCGGCCTTCCCGGAGCACCGGAGTGGCGAGTTCGAGCCGGGCTTGCAGGCGATCGCCGATCGGCACGACGTGCAGCGCGGGAAGCGAATCTGACACCCCGACGCGCGAGACGGGACTGGTGGCCGCGGCGACGAGGGCGTACGGATCGTCGCCGTCGACCCAATCGGCGACGGTCAGTCCGAGCTCTCCGACGGCCGTGCTGCGCACCTTGGCGAGCTCCATCCGGGGGACGATGAGCGTCGCCGTGCCCTGCGGCGGCAGGACGAGGGCGGTCAGCCGCTCGATGGTGTCACCCTCGACACCGAGGAGGTACTGCAGGTCGGGGCCGGGGCCGACGATGATCGCGTCGAGGCCGGCCTTCCGGGCGCGCTCCTGCGCGCGTGCGAGACGGCGGGCGTAGACGGCGGCGGAGAAGGGAAGGGTACTCACAGGCACCACGCTAATGCGCGCGACCCCGCTGCGTCAGACCCTCTTCGAGCTCAACTGATCGCCTGGCGGATGCGCCCGGCGAGGAACTCGAGATCCTGCTCCGTGAGCGCGGTCACCGCGTACGCGGTCGGCCAGACGGTGCCGTCGTCGAGGTTCGAGATCGGCTCGAATCCAAAGGTGCCGTAGCGGACCTTGAACTTGCTCGCGGGCTGGAAGAAGCACAGCACCTTGCCGTCCCGGCCCCACGCCGGCATGCCGTAGTACGTGCGGGGCACGAGCTCCGGCGCCACCTCGGAGACCAGCGCGTGCAGCTTCTCGGCGAGCAGCCTGTCCTCGTCGGTGAGCTTCGCGACCGCCTCTTTGAGGTCGGCCTCCCCGGCGGCACGGAGTTCCTCGGGCGACTTCTTGGCCCGGGAGCGTCGGGTGCGCGCCTCCTTCGCGGCGGCCTGCATGGCCTCGCGCTCCTCGGCGGTGAAGTTCTTCTCGGTGTCGGCCATGATGTTCCTCTCGTGCGGCCTGGATGATGCTCCCAGCGTAAGGACGACGCGCGGTGCCGTGCTTCTCGATTCGTGATCGATCGCGTCCGCCGTCACGCGACGGAACGCAGCTCGATACCCGGATAGTGTGTGACGCATGGACCTGCGCGTCGCCGCATACGGGGTCGTCACCGACGAGGGTGGACGCCTGCTGCTGGCGCGATGGACGGAGGGTTGGCGCATCGCGTGGACGCTTCCCGGCGGGGGACTGGAACCGGGTGAGCCACCGGAGGATGCCGTGCGCCGGGAGCTCCGAGAGGAGACCGGCTACACCGTCCGCGTCGGCTCACTCCTCGGCATCCACTCCCGTGTCATCCCCGCAGGGCGGCGCGTGCAGAAGTCGCCTGATCCCCTGCATACCCTCCGGATCGTCTATCGCGCGGAGGTCACGGGCGGGAAGCTGCGCTGGGAGACGGACGGCTCCACCGACCGGGCGGAGTGGTTCGCTCTCTCCGCCGTCGCCGGGCTGCAGCGCGTTCGGCTGGTCGACATCGCACTGCGGATGGCCGGCCTGCTCTGAGGTCCCGGCGGTCGTCAGCGCTCGTCGGGCACCGAGATGTCGGCGACGGTCGCGCCGTACGCCGCGATGAGGTCGTCGGCGTCGACGAAGAGGCTGTAGCCGTGCGCGCCCGCTCCCATCGCGACCCGCTCGCCGACGATGGACGCGTCGGCGTAGACCGGCCAGTCGGTGGTGCTGCCGATCGGGACGATGGTTCCGCGCTCGTAGCCGGTTGCCGCGAGAGCGAGCTCGGGTTCGGGCAGGCGGAGCTTGTTCACTCCCACGACGGCCCGCAGCTTCGTCCACGAGATGGACCGCCCACCGGGGATGAGCGCGAACAGATAGGTGTCGTCAGAGCGCTTGACCACGAGGGTCTTCACGATGCCGGACGGCGGGATGCCGAGGATCTCGGCGGCTTCGACGAGGCTACGCGCCTGCGGCCGCTCGCGGATCTCGATGTCGAGTCCGCGGGCGGCCGCAGCATCCCTCACCCGCGCGTGCGGGTCGGGAGTGGTCACGCGTCGGGAGCCGACAGCGGGTCGTCGGCGACCCAGAGTTCGTCGTCGGCCCGCAGCGCCTGCCAAGCGGCGTACAGAACGCCGACGGCGGCCGCAGCACCCAGGACGATGGCGATGACGGATCCGAGACCGGGACCCTTCTTCTGCGAGACGGCCTTGCGGGCCTTGTACTCGACGCCGTGGCGCTTCGCGTTGGCGACGTCCCACGCGGTCAGCGCGGTGCCGACGACGCCGCCCACGATCGGGACGACCTTGTCGTCCACGACGTGCTTTCCGGCCTTGACCGAGCGGTCCACGACCGGGGCCACGCGGCGGTTGTACGTGTCCTGGACCACCGGGACGATCTGCTCGCGACTGAAGTTGCCGAGCTGGCGACCCGCCTCACGAGCGACGTCGGCAGCGTGGCCGACGAGCACCTGCTGGTCTTCCCACAGCTGGTTCGCGTCCTTCTGAAGACGACGAAGCTGCTTCTTCCGCTTGCGGCTGAGGCTCACGATGCTCTCCTGTCCATTGGAGTACGGGTTCCCCATCTTGCCACGAGAGGCTGGATGCGGCGAGGGAATCGCCCGCCCCTTGCATCATCGGCTCCTGCGTTGTACACGCCCGGCCCGCTCACCGGAAGCTCTGCGAGAATGAACGCATGGTTCACGCTTCCCACGTCGCAACTCTGCACACCAACCACGGTGACATCGTCATCAACCTCTTCGGCGACCACGCCCCGAAGACGGTCAAGAACTTCGTCGGCCTCGCCGACGGTTCCCAGGAGTGGACGCACCCCGCCACCGGCAAGCCGGGCGAGGGTCCCCTCTACAAGGACGTCATCTTCCACCGCATCATCCCGAACTTCATGATCCAGGGCGGCGACCCGCTCGGCCAGGGCGTGGGCGGTCCGGGGTACAACTTCGACGACGAGATCAACAACGAGCTCAACTTCAACGAGCCCTACATCCTCGCGATGGCCAACGCGGGCCTCCGCCGCAACGCCATCACCGGCAAGGTCGAGGGCACCAACGGCTCGCAGTTCTTCATCACCACGGACCCGACCCCGTGGCTGCAGGGCAAGCACACGATCTTCGGCGAGGTCGCCGACGACGCATCGCGCAAGGTCGTCGACGCGATCTCCGCGGTCCCGACGGCTGCGGGTGACCGCCCGATCGAGCCCGTCGTGCTGCAGTCGATCGACATCGTCGCCGCCTGACGACAGCGACGGCCGATCCGGATGACGACGCCCGAGTTCACGAACAACCGTGAGAACTTCTGCTACCGGCATCCGGATCGGCAGTCCTTCGTGCTCTGCCAGCGGTGCCTGCGCACCATCTGCCCCGAGTGTCAGACGCCCGCCCCGGTCGGCGTCATCTGCCCGGAGTGCATGAACGCGGAGCGCAAGAACCGCACCCCCGCCCAGAAGAAGGCCGCGCGTCGGTGGCGCGGTGGTGGGGCCACGACCATGGGTGCCGTGCGCAGCGGCAAGCCCGTCATCACATACGTCCTGCTGGCGGTGACATCGTTCATCGGCCTCGTGCAGCTCATCCCCGGGCTCAACGCCCCGATCATCCAGGCCCTCGGCTTCTACGCGCCGTTCCTCTACCCCAACCTCTCCCTCCTGCCGTTCGAGCCGTGGCGACTGCTGACCGTGCTGTTCGTGCACGGCGGCTTCGTGCATCTCGCATTGAACATGCTCGCCCTGTGGATGCTCGGACAGAATCTCGAACCGATGCTGGGGCGCGCGCGTTACCTCGCGCTGTATCTCATCAGCGGCCTCGGCGGATCCGTCGCGGTGGCCGTCCTGGCACCGGAGACGTGGACGGTCGGCGCATCGGGGGCGATCTTCGGACTCCTGGCTTCGCTCCTGATCATCGGGCGCCACATCGGGGCCAATGTCACGGGGATCCTCGTGATCCTCGGGATCAACTTCGCCTTCGGGTTCTTCGCCGGCGGCATCTCCTGGCAGGCGCACCTCGGCGGGGCGATCACGGGCGCTCTCGTGGCGCTCATCTATGTACGGACGAAGCGCCGCGACCAGCGGACCTGGCAGATCGTCTTCCTCGCTGCGCTGGTGGTGCTGTTGATCATCCTCGTCGCCGTCGTGCCGCCCCTGCTCCTTTTGGCCTGATCCTGAGTTGTTAACAGGGTTGTTAACCCCTGTGAATAACATCGGTGTAATTCTCCCCAGTGTGGGGATAACCTGTGGATAACTCCACGCCTGCCGCACAGACGAAGGAACCCCTCGCGGAAGAGGCGAGGGGTTCCTTCGTTCTGAGCGGTCAGCGCCAGCGTGTGGTCATGAGGAATCCGATGAGGGCGATGCCCAGGCCGATGGCCAGGTTCCAGTTGTCGAGGCCGGGGATCGGGAACTGCATGCCCGAGATGTAGAAGACGAGGATCCACGCGAGGCCGAGCAGCATGAAGCCGATCATCACCGGCTTGAACCAGACGGCGTTGGGAGCGGCGTCGCCTTCGGCGCGCTCGACGGCGGGTTCTTCGGTCTTGCGGTCACGTGCCATGCCGTCATTGTACCCGGGAGACCTCGGCGCCGACGAGACGTGAGGACGCGGATCGGCGGTGTCCCGACTCCTGCTGCACAGGTCGGGCGGATATGATCACGCCCATGACTGCATCTGTCGTGCCTGGGGGGCGGCGCGAACGGCGGCAGCGACGACGGTCGCGCGCCACGTTCGCGAGCGTGCTCGGCGAACTCCTCCTGACCGCGGGCGTCGTCGTCCTCCTCTTCGTCGCGTGGCAGATGTGGATCGGCGACATCATCATCGCGGCCCAGAAGAACGAGGAGGGCGCCGCGATCTCACAGCAGCTCGCCGCGGGCGAGGCGCCCGAACTGCCGCCACTGGTCGAGACGGACGACGGAGAGACCGTCTACGAGGCGCCCGTCCCTGCGGCCCCGGCCGACGGGGAGTGGTTCGGACAGATGCACATCCCCCGGTTCGGCGCCGACTACAACTTCGGCATCTACGGTGGCACGAGTCGCGCGCGCACTCTCGACCAGAAGGGCATCGGCGTCTACACGCAGTCGAAGATGCCGGGAGAGGTCGGGAACTTCTCCCTCGCCGGCCATCGGACCACCTGGGGGAAGCCGTTCAACCAGCTCGACAAGCTGCACGTGGGTGACGCGATCGTCGTGGAGACCCGTGACGGCTGGTACACCTACCGGTTCCGCACCCTGGAGTACGTGAAGCCGACGCAGACCGACGTGCTCGCCGACGTGCCGCAGATGCCGGAGCAGCAGACGGGGGAGCAGTACATCACCCTGACGGCGTGTTCACCGCTGTACTCTCTCGCCGAGAGGATCGTCGCCTACGGGGTGTTCGAGAGCTTCCAGCCGCGAGCCGAGGGACCCCCGCCCGCTCTGACCGACCCGCCGCCCCCGCCGGCCGCACCGTCCGTGTGACCCGCCTCCAGGAGAGAGAAGACCCATGTATGCCGCACTCTGGCGCCTGCTGCCCGGCCCGTGGTGGCTGCGCGTCCTCATCCTGCTCGTGGTGATCGCCGCGGTGCTGTACGCGCTGTTCTGGTACGTGTTCCCCTGGGTCAGCCCGCTCATCGCCCCGGGCGAAGTCGACGTCGAATGACGAGGGTGCTCGTGGTCGACAACCACGACAGTTTCGTGCACACTCTCGTGGGTTATCTCCGCGAGCTCGGTGCGGACACCACGCTCGTGGAGTCCGATGCGACCGACGCGGTCGAGATCGAGGAGCTTCTGGGCGCGCATGACGCACTCCTGCTCTCCCCCGGTCCCGGGGCTCCTGCCGATGCAGGCGTCTCGATCGACGCTGCTCGCATCGCGGTGCGGCGGGGGGTCCCCACACTCGGAGTGTGTCTCGGGCATCAGGTCATCGGGGCCGCTTTCGGCACGGCGGTCCGGTCTGCTCCCCAGGTCATGCACGGCATGGTCTCGGCGGTCCGCCACGACGGCTCCGCCCTGTTCGCGGGCATCCCCTCACCTTTCGACGTGGGGCGGTATCACTCGCTCGCGCTGTCCGCGGCAGACCTGCCCGACGATCTCGCGGTCATCGCCACCGCCCCGGACGGCACCGTGATGGCGGTGGCGCACCGGACGCTGCCGCTGCACGGGGTGCAGTTCCATCCGGAGAGCGTTCTCACCCGAGGGGGCTACCGGCTCCTCGCCAACTGGCTGCGCCTCTGCGGTGACGAGGGGGCCGTCGCCCGCTCCGGCCTTCTCGATCCGCTGATGCGCTGAGCCGCGGCGCGTACCGCGTCAGGACCCGGTGCAGTAGCGGAGTTCGACCGACGACCCGACGGGGACATCGCCCGGAGCGATGGACATCGAGTGCACCGTCGCCGGATCCGTCGCCGGGCACTCCGGCGCCTCGGTCGGCACCGGAGTGAGTCCCAGGTCGTCGAGCGCCTGCGTCGCCGAGTCCATGGACCAGCCGACGACGTTGTTCAGCGTGACCTTCCCGCTGGCGACCTCGAGGTTCACGACGGTGCCCGGAGCCACCTCGGCCTCCGCCTGCTCGCTCGCCGTCATCACCGTGTTGGCGGCGAGACCCTTGTCATTGCGTTGAGTCACCGTGCCGAGTTCGAGGCCGGCGGCCTTCAGCGCCTTCGTCGCGGCATCGAGGGACATCCCCTCGAGCTTCGGCACGACCACCGTCTCCTCGCCGGAGGACACGTAGAGGGTGACCGTCGAGCCCTTCTCCACGGACACGCCGCCCTCGGGATCCGTGCGGATGACGTTGCCCTCGGCGATCGACGGGCTCGATTCGATGACGATCTTCGAGGAGAGGTCCAGTTCGGCGAGGTCGTCCTGCGCGCGCTCCGAGGCGACGTTCGTCAGATCAGGCACGAGCCTCGAGGTGCTCGGCACGTCGGCGGGGCGCATGCTGATGGTCCAGACCCAGAACAGCACGGATGCCAGGAGCACCGCCAGCAGCGCGACTCCCGCCCAGATCCACGCGACGGGCGGTCCCGACTGTGTGCGGGCCATCGTGGTGTCGGTGCTGAGCTGTCGCAGGGACCGCGCCGTCTCCTGCGCCTGGCGCGGACTCGGTCCATAGAGCTCGCTCGTCAGGGCGCCGATCTGCTTGCGCGTGGGGGCGGCGCCGGTCACCGCGGCGTCCAGAGCGGCGCGGAAGTGGGCGGCGTCCGGATACCGCTGATACGGGTCCTTCGCGAGGGCGCGCAACACGATCGGGTCGAGGGCTGCGGGCGACTCCTCGTTGACCTCGGAGGGCGGGACGGGTGTCTCGCTGACGTGCTGGTAGGCGACGGCGACCGGCGACTCGCCGCGGAACGGCTGCCGTCCGGTCAGCAGCTCGTAGAGCACGACGCCTGTGGAGTAGAGGTCGGCACGAGCATCGACCGGCTCGCCCTTGGCCTGCTCGGGCGAGAAGTAGGCGGCAGTGCCGATGATCTGAGTGGTCTCGGCCACGGTCGAGGAGGAGTCGGACACCGCGCGGGCGATGCCGAAGTCCATCACCTTCACCTGGCCCTTGTCGGTGACCATGACGTTGCCCGGTTTGATGTCGCGGTGAACGACTCCGGCGCGGTGGGAGTAGTCCAGCGCTTCGAGAATCCCGTCGACGTAGCGCACCGCATCTTCGACGGGCACGGGGCCGTCGGCGATGATCTTCTTGAGCAGGGTGCCCTTGACCAGCTCCATCACGATGTACGGCGGCTCGTCCGAGGAGCTATCGACCGTGGAGGGGTCGCCGGCGTCGTACACCCGCACGATCGACGGGTGCGACATGCGCGACGCCGACTGTGCCTCCAGCCGGAACCGGGTACGGAAACTGGTGTCGCGGGCGAGATCAGGATCGAGGATCTTGATCGCGATCTCGCGGCCGAGGGTCAAATCGTACCCGCGGTACACCTTCGCCATCCCGCCGTGCCCGATGAGCTCGTCGACGCGGTACCGGCCCGCGATGACTCGTGGCTCTGTGGACACGGATGACCCCCTGGAAACGACTATGGCTGGACTGGATACTCAGGCTACCCTTGGGCGCCGTCCTCGCCGTCACCCGCGCCGTCCTCCGGGGCCACGATCGTGACGGACAGCGGCGGGGAGGCGTTCGACGTGCGCTGGTCGCCACCGGAGCAGAGTCCCTGATACGTCGCGATGAGCTGCTTCCCCACGGCGTCGCCGACCGTCACCTGCGCGTTGCGCTCCGTCGGCTGGAAGTTCGGCCCACCCGAAGCGAAGGTGCCGTTCTGCAGCGAGACGACGTAGCCGGACAGCGTCGTGCCACTGGGGCAGGTGAAACCCGTGCCCCAGGAGATCGTCACGGTGCTGCCGGCGATCGGGTCGCCGGTGATCGTGGGAACGTCCGTCGGCGTCGGCAACGGCGTGCGGCCCGCGTAGACCGTGAGGGCGATGGGGGTCGTGGTCGCGACATTCCCCTCCGGCTGCACCCGGTAGACCTTGCCGACATCGCCGTCGGTGGGGGCGGGGTCGCCCTCACCGCAGGCGATGTCGGAGAACCCGGCTTCCTTGAGCGTCGCGGTGGCGGTGCCGCAGTCCATGCCGTTGAGCCCGAGAGCGGTCACGTCGACGCGTGTCTCTTCAGGAGTCGGCGGCGGGGTCGGCGTCTCGGACTCGACCCGCGTGGGTGTGCGGCTCACGGACCCGGTGGGGTCGGGGTCGGCGTCCTTGCCCTGGTTGCCGAACAGTGCCCACAGCGTGCCGGCGACGACGATGAGCAGCAGGACGAGCAACGCGATCAGCGGCCACGTCCAGGCGCTCTTCTTCTTCTTTTTCTTTTCCTGCTCTTCCGCGACGGCCTCGTCGGTGGGCAGCTGCGCGGTGGTGGGCAGGATTCGCGTCGTGCCGTCGTCGCCGGTCGCGGTCAGCATCCGCGTGGCGTCGTCGTCCCCGGCGATGCCGCCCGTCGCGATGGCGGGCACGGCGATGGCGGCGGAGTTCAGGTCTCCGCGGCGGAGGGCCTGGGCTGCCCGGGCGACCGTGGCCGAGGAGGACGGGCGGTCCGCCGGCTTCTTCGCGATCATCGCCATGACGAGGTTCTGCACCGGGATCGGCACCGTCGGCGGCAGCGGTGGCGGCTGCTCGTTGATCTGCGCCATGGCGATCGCCACCTGCGATTCGCCGGTGAAGGGGCGCTTGCCGGCGAGGCACTCGTACGCGACGATGCCCAGCGAGTACGTGTCGGTCGCAGGGGAGGCGGGGTGGCCAGATGCCTGCTCCGGCGACAGGTACTGCACTGTGCCCATCACCTGCCCGGTCGCCGTGAGCGGGACCTGATCGGCGATGCGGGCGATACCGAAGTCGGTGATCTTCACGCGACCGTCCGGCGTGATGAGGAGGTTTCCCGGCTTGATGTCGCGGTGCACGAGACCCGCCGCGTGTGCGGCCTGGAGGGCCGAAGCGGTCTGCGCGACGATGTCGAGCGTCTTGTCGGCACTCAGCGCGCCGTCCCGCTCGAGGATCGTCGAGAGGGCTTCACCCGGAACGAGCTCCATGACGAGGTAGGCGCTGCCGTTCTCCTCGCCGTAGTCGAACACGCTGGCGATGCCCTCGTGGTTGACGAGCGCGGCGTGACGCGCCTCCGCGCGGAATCGCTCGAGGAACCCGGGGTCCCCCATGTACTCGTCCTTGAGGATCTTGATGGCGACGGTGCGCCCGATGACGTGATCCGTCGCCTCCCACACCTCGCCCATGCCGCCGATCGCAATCCGCGACTGCAGCTCGTAGCGACCACCGAACGACACACCCTGCGTCGGCCTCATCTGCCCAGCACCGCCTCTATGACCTTCTTCGCAATCGGAGCGGCGATGGTGTCCCCGCTTCCTGATTGACCCTGTCCGCCGCCGTTCTCGACGACGACCGCTACCGCGACCGCGGGGTCGTCCGCGGGGGCGAACCCCGTGAACCACAGCGTGTGCGGCCTGTTTCCGTTCTCCGCCGTTCCGGTCTTACCGGCCACGTCGACCCCGTCTATTCTTGCACCCTGCGCCGCGCCGTTTGAGACGCTGGCGACCATGGCGGAGGTCACCTCGTCCGCCACGTCCGGCTCCATCGCGCGGCCGAACTCGGTGCTGTCGAACGACCGGATCACCGAGAGGTCGTTGCCGATCACGGCGTCGACCATCTGCGGGTTCATCACGACGCCGTCGTTGGCGATGCCGGCGGAGACCATGGCGATCTGCAGGGGCGTCGCGGTCACCTGTCCCTGACCGAATCCGGTGAGGGCGGTCTGTGCGTCGTCGAGTCCCTGGGGGTAGCTCGAGGGCGTCGAGGTGAGCGGGATGTCGAAGCTGCGGTTGAACCCGAACTTCTCCGCCATCTCCCGGATCGTGTCATCGCCGAGCTCGACCGCGAGCTCGGCCATGGGGATGTTGCAGCTGAGACGGATCGCTTCGGCGATCGTGACCGTCGCGCCGGAGCCGCAGGTGCTGCCCCACGCGTTGGAGACGCGACTGTTCGAGCCCGGCAGCGTGTACGAGGCGGGGTTGGGGAGGGTCGACTCCGGCGTCCACTCGCCACTGGCGTAGGCGGCCGCCGCCACGACGATCTTGAAGGTCGACCCCGGGGGATTGAGATCACCGGCGATCGCGCGGTTCGACAGCGGCTTGCCGGGGTCGGCCACGAGCTGGTCGTAGGTCGCGTTGGCGGCGTTCGCGTCGTGGGTCGCCATGCTGTTGGTGTCGAAGCCCGGAGTGGACGCCAGCGCGAGGATGCGCCCGGTCTTCGGGTCCATCGCGACGACGGCGCCCTGCAGGCCGTCCAGGGCCTCGGTGGCGGCGCGCTGCGCTGCCGTGTTCAACGACAGCTCGACGCTGAATCCGCGCTGTGGTTGACCGGAGAGGATCCGCTCGATCTCTGCGAAGAACGCGTTGGAGCCGGTTCCGGAGAGGTCGGCGTTCATCGCCTCCTCGATCCCGGTGCTGGAGCCGAGCGCGGGGTTGAAGTAGCCGGTGACGGGCTCCCACATCTCGGCGTCGGTGTACACGCGCTGGAATCGGTACTGGTCGTCGCTGGGGACCGAGTTGGCGATCGCCGTGCCGTCGACGATGATCGCGCCGCGCTGGATCTCGTAGCTGTCCAGCCGGGTGCGCTTGTTGTGCGGGTTCTGCGACAGGTCGTCCGTCTCGACGACCTGGATCCAGCTCGTCGCGGCGAACAGCGCGATGAACATGAACAGCATGACGATGCTGAGTCTGCGGAGTTCTCGTGTCATGTCAGCCGATCACCACCCGGGGCTGACGGCGGACGCCGTCGGAGATGCGGAGGAGGAGTGCCACGATGAGCCAGTTCGCGACGAGCGACGAGCCACCGGCGGCCAGGAACGGGGTGGTCAGACCGGTCAGCGGGATGACCCGCGTGACACCGCCGACCATGATGAACACCTGCAGCGCGATGGTGAACGACAGGCCCGTGGCGAGCAGCTTGCCGAAGTCGTCCTGACCGGCGAGACCGATGCGGACGCCGCGGCTGACGAAAACCATGTAGAGGCAGAGGATCGCGAAGAGGCCGATGAGACCGAGCTCCTCGCCCAGGCTCGTGATGATGTAGTCGCTGTGCGCGAGCGGCGTGATCTCCGGGCGACCCTGCCCCCAGCCGGTGCCGATGAGCCCGCCGCGGGCGAGCCCGAAGAGCCCCTGCATGGGCTGATAGCCGGCGCCGTCCGGGTCGACCTTCGAGGAGTCGAAGAGGAACAGCCAGTTGACGAAGCGCCCCTGCACGTAGCTGAGGATCTGGGACGCGGCGGCGACGCCCGCGACCACGAGGCCGAGCCCGATGAGCACCCAGCTCGTCTTGCCGGTGGCGACGTAGAGCATGGCCACGAACATGCCGAAGATGAGCGTTCCGGTGCCGAGGTCGCGCTGGACGACGATGATGCCGAGAGAGACGAGCCAGACGACGAGCACGGGTCCGAGCTCGCGCATGCGCGGCCAGGTGATCCCGAGCACTCGCTTTCCCACCGACGTCAGGCTCTCCCGCGTCCGCACGAGGTAGCCGGCGAAGAAGATCGCGAGGCAGATCTTGGCGAGCTCTCCGGGCTGGAAGGCGAACATGCCGCCGAGCGAGACCCACACCTGCGCGTTCGCATCGGGGATCCGCAGCCCGGGAACGAACGGCAGGAGCAGCAGGAGGATTCCGGCGAGGCCGAAGATGTAGGTATACCGGAACAGGATCCGGTAGTTGCGCAGCAGGATGACCACCGTGATCGCTCCGGCGAGGGAGATGGCGGTCCAAGCGAGCTGTTTGGTGGAGTAGGCGTTCCACCCGGTGTTCGCGAAGGCGATGTCGATCCGGTAGATCATCGCAACGCCGAGTCCGGTGAGCAGCGTCGCAATCGGGACGACGAAGGGATCGGCATCGGCTGCCACGAAGCGCAGCACGATGTGGAGGGCGAAGGCCAGAGCCGCCAGCCCGCCGCCGATCGCCAGGATCATCGGGTCGATGGTGCCGAGAGCGCCGAGCTGGACGAGGGTGAGGGCGGCGCCGCTGATCGCGCAGGCGAAGAGGAGCAGCCAGAACTCGCGGTTGCGCTGCGTCTGCGGCATGCGGAGGCGGCGCAGAGCCTTGATGACCGTGGTGTCGGCCTGGACGTCGGTGCTCACCCCGCACCTCCCGAGGGCGTCGCGCTCGGGGAGGGGAGCGGCGTGGGCAGCGGGGTCTGCTCGATGATGTTCGCCTCGGCGCCCGTGCGGAGACGGTCCACGATGGCCATGGCGTCCGAGAGCGAGCGCGCGCTGATGGTGCGCTCGACCGATGCCCGCTGATACGGGGGCAGGTCGGCGAGGAGGATCTCGGTGTCCTCGACCGGTGTCGACAGCGTGATCGGACCGATGTTCTGCTGCACACCCTGGAAGATCACGACGCTGTCCTCATCGGCGCCGATGAAGTAGCGCGTCTGCGTCCAGCTGTAGGCGGCGAATGCGGCGAAGCCCAGCATGGCCAGCGCCACGAGCGTTCCGGCGATCCAGCCCAGCCGGCGGCGCTTGGCGCGACGGCGGTCCTCCTCGATCAGCTCCTCGAGGTACTCGGGTGCCGGCTCGAAGTGGCTCGGCTCGTTCGCGGCCTGGCGGACCGGGTGGAGCCAGTTGCTCCGCGGGGCCCGCACCGGCGGCACGTAGACACCCGACGGGTTCGACGCCGCGCCGACGATCGTGGCGGTGCCGGAGTGGACGGGGTGCTGTCCGCCCACATCGACGATCACGATCGTGACGTTGTCGGGGGCGCCGCCGTCGAGCGCCTGCTTGAGGAGGTTGTCGGCTGTGCGGCCGGGGGCGAGACCGAGCTGCATGGCCTTGAGGATGCGGGCCTCGTCCACGACGCCCGAGAGGCCGTCGGAGCACAGCAGCCAGCGGTCGCCGGGCTGCGCGTGCATGACGAACATGTCGAGTTCGGGGTCGGCGTCCATGTCGCTGAGCACACGCATGAGCACGGACCGACGCGGGTGGTATCTGGCCTCTTCCGGGGTGATCCGGCCGGAGTCGACCAGCCGCTGCACGAAGGTGTGGTCCGCGGTGATCTGCGTGAGCGCGTCGTCGCGGTAGAGGTAGATGCGCGAGTCGCCGATGTGGCCGATGACGGCGTACTCGTCGACCATGATGATCGCGCTGAGCGTGGTGCCGAGCCCGGCGAGCTCGGGACGATCCTTGGCCGCGCGGATGAGGTCGCCGGCGGCCGTCGTGGCGGCGGCCTGGAGGGCGGCCTGCGCGTCCTCCGTGGAGGAGTACGGCTGGTCCAGCGGCTCCATGCGCTGGATCGCGATGCTGGAGGCGACGTCGCCGCCCGCGTGTCCGCCCATGCCGTCGGCGACGACGAACAGGTTCGCCCCGGAGTACCCGGAGTCCTGGTTGTTGGAGCGGACCTTCCCGGTGTGGGAGATCGCGGCGCTCGAGCCTTCGAAGACCATGCCGGCGTCAGGCCCTCAGCTCGAACGTCGTCGCGCCGACCTTGACCGGGGTGCCGAGGCTGAGGGAGACCGGGCCGCCCGTCACCCGCTGGCCGGCCACGAAGGTGCCGTTCGTCGAGTCGAGGTCCTGGATCGCCCAGGTGTCGCCGCGGAGCAGGAGTCGGGCATGGTGGCTGGAGGTGTAGTCGTCGCGGATCACGAGGGCGGATTCGCTGGAGCGGCCGATCGTCATCGCGTCGGAGCCGAGGGGGAGCTCGAGGCCCGCCTTCGGTCCGGAGGTGATCACGAGGCGCTTCGCCGTCGCCACGGTCGCGGGGCCGGTCGACGGTCGTGCCGACGAGGGACGGGGCGGAGCGGCCGGTGCCGCAGCGGCAGCAGCTGGTGCTCCCGCGGTCGCCTCGGCGGGGAGCTTGCGGGCGCGCACCCCGAACAGATCGGCGCGCAGGGAGTAGACGACCCCGAACACGAAGAACCACATCAGCACGAGGAAGCCGATGCGGAGCAGGAGCAGGACCAGTTCGCTCATCCGAGGGCTCCGAACACGCGGGTCGCGTCGTCGTCGGGGCGAGACGACCGCGACGGGGTGGCGACGGGGACGATGCGGAACACGAGATCGGTGCGACCGATCGTGATCGTGGTGTCGGAGGGGAGGGCGGCTTCGCGGAGCTTCTGCCCGTCGACCTTCGTACCGTTCGTGGACCCCATGTCGCGGAGCATGGCGCGCTCGCCGTCCCAGAGGATCTCGGCATGACGACGGCTCGAGCCCGCGTCGGCGATGGTGATGTCGGCATCGGAGCCGCGGCCGATCACTGTGCGGGCACGCGCGAGGGTGTGCCGGCGTCCATCGACGTCGACCACGGCCTGCCAGCTCACGCGTCCTTCGACGGTGCCCGAGGTGACGCGGACGGTGCCGGTGGCGACCTTGTCGTCCGCTTCGAGCGTGATGGTGAGGGGACCGGCGAAGCTGTAGCCCTGGGACTTCGCATGCTTCGTGAGGAGCGCGTGCAGCTCGTCCGTCAGAGCGCCGCCGAGCCCGCGCATGCGCTCCGCGTCGTCGGGGCTGAGGCGCACGACGTAGTTGTTGGGCGCGATGATGCGGTCACGGCTCACCACGGCCGCAGTGGTATCCGCCTCGCGTCGCAGCGCCGAAGCGATCTCCACGGGCTGGATGCCGCTGCGGAAGGTCTTCGCGAACGCGCTGTTCACTGCGCGCTCGAGACCCTTCTCAAAGCTGTCAAGTAGTCCCACTGGGCTCCTCTGGCATGCCGACCGGTAGGGACATCGTAGCCAGGTGACCTGGGGGAACGCCGCCGACGCCCCTGCCGGGGTGTGCAACGCGGGCGAAAACGCGTGATATCCTCGGAAAGTTGAGTTCTTCGGAACGAGGCGCTCGCGCGAGTGGCGGAATGGTAGACGCGCTGGCTTCAGGTGCCAGTGTCCTTATGGACGTGGGGGTTCAAGTCCCCCCTCGCGCACAGCGAGACATTCATGAAAGAGCCGGTCAGAATCTGACCGGCTCTTTCTGTTTCCCCGCGATCCTCCGCGGCTGACCGGTGTCTTCCCCGTCCGACCAGTGACATACGTCCTCATCCTTGGTGGATGAAAGTGGCTATGGAGATTCCGCACCTCTCGCCCTACTCTCAGCGATATCTCAGTTCGGAGGGGTGGGTGAACTGGGCGCAGAACAGGGGAGTGTTCATGCTGTTTTCGCAGCAATCGAGTCCACAGCGCGATGAGACACAGCAGGACCGGAGAAGACGACGGCGGCTGCTGTCGCCGCGGCGACCGTGGGCGGTCGCGACAATGCTCGCCCTCGTGCTCGGATCGCTCGTCGCGCCGGTGCTTCCGGCCACAGCTGCGCCTGGCGACCCGGCGCAGCTGTACCTCGGCGTCTCGTACGAAGGGACGACGATCGGCTCCGACAAGGACTTCAACGCTCCCACGGAGTGCCCGGCGAACTCGGTGCTCACCGGTGTGCAGACGGAGAACCGGCAGAACGTCAGTCCGACGAACTCCAATGCGATCCTCGTGCGGTTGAGCCTGCAGTGTGCGACGATCACCGTCTCGAACGCCGGCACGATCACCCCGGCGGTGAGCCCCACATGGCTCACCGGGCCCACCTACGATCAAGGGCGAGGAGACTTGCAGACTGCGGTGTGCCCGGCGAACACCGTCGTCCACCGCATCACAGGCACCACCTTCGTCGGCGACGGGACGAACCGGTGGCCCTCGTCGGTGCAGATCACCTGTCGGCCGCTCGTGCTCACCGCGACGGGTGAGCTCCGCATCGACCTCTCCGCCACGCCGACGGTCCTTACGGCGGGCGAGAATCTCAACACCACCGGCGGTCTCGATACGCCCACTCCGCAATGCGGGCCCGGGGGCACGACGGGGGTGAGCGACATCCTCGTCCGCGGCTATCGCGCGCAAGGTGGTGGCGAGGGCATCGACGGATTCACCCCCTCGTGCACCACGATCGCTGACGACTTCGGCGACGCCCCGGCGAGCTACGGCTCGGTATCGCAGGAGTTGAACGCGGCGACCTACCTCGGCTGGTCGGCCGACGCCGAGACGTCGATGCAGTCGAACGCCTCGGCCACCGGCGACAACGTCGTCGGGGGAACGGCTCCGAACCAGACCATCGATGATGAGACTGCGGTCTCGGCGTTCGGAGAGATCATCGCGGGTGTGACGGGCTCGTACTCTGTATCGGTCCTCGCGTCGAACAAGCTGTCCGGACTTCCGGCCACCCTGGTCGGTTGGGTCGACTTCAACCGCAACGGTGTCTTCGACGCCACGGAAGGGGCATCCGTGGTCGTGCCGACGGGCACTCCCGACGGATCGTCGTTCACCCTCACCTGGTCGGGCATCGCCCCGCAGACGGTCGCCGGACAGACGTTCGCGCGATTCCGGATCGGCGCGGGGTCGACGCTGACCACGTCAACGCCCACTGGGACCGGCGGACCGGGAGAGGTGGAGGATTACGCCCTCACGATCACCGCAGCCGCTCCGGTCCTGGAGCTCACCAAGACGGCCACCCCGACGACGATCACCGCGGCCGGCCAGCCCGTGACGTACACCTTCGCCGTCTCGAACACGGGCAACGTGGCGATCTCGGACATCGGGATCAATGAGACCGCATTCAGCGGCACCGGGACGATCGGGGCCGTGACCTGTGCCGCCACCGCCCTCGCGGTGGGGGAGAGCACGACATGTTCGGCGACGTACACGCCGACGCAGGCCGATGTCGATGCGGGGACCATCACCAACACGGCGGTCGCGACCGGCACCTCGGCTGCCAACACTCCGGTCGAGAGCACTCCGAGCACCGCGGTCGTCACGGCGACACGCAACACCTCGCTGACCGTTCAGAAGTCGGCCACGCCGTCCGGTCCGGACGACTTCGTGGTCGGCCAGGTGATCGACTACTCCTTCATCGTCACCAACACGGGCAACGTGACGGTGACGAACGTCTCGATCGACGAGACCGCCTTCGACGGGTCCGGCTCGCTCTCGCCCGCCGTGTGTCCGTCGACGCCGCTCGCGCCGGGGGCGCAGATGACCTGTACGGCCACCTACACCCTGACCCAGGCCGACGTGGACAACGGATCGGTCAGTAACACCGCCACCGCGACCGGCGTGCCGCCCGGATCGCTCGTCCCCCCGGTCTCCCCGCCGTCGACCGTCCGGGTGCCGGTCGACCCGGCACCGGCGATCACGCTCGAGAAGTCTGCTGACACGACGGCCATCACGGGTGCGGGTCAGACCATCGCCTACTCCTTCCTGGTCACGAACTCCGGGAATGTGACGCTGACCGACGTCACCGTGGATGAGGGCGCATTCTCGGGTACCGGTCCGCTCGACGTGACGTGCCCGGCCGGCGCGGCGTCACTGGCCCCGGGGGCACGGGTGACCTGCACGGCGACCTACACGGTCACAGCAGCCGATTACAACACCGCCGAGCTCAGCAATACGGCGACCGCCACCGGGACCCCACCCGAGGGCACCCCGCCGGTGTCGCCGCCGTCGACGGTCGAGATTCCGGTCACGCCCGCGCCCGCACTGACGGTCTCCAAGACGGCGGACCGCACCGAGATCACCGCAGCTGGTCAGACGATCACGTACTCCTTCCTGCTCACCAATACCGGGAACGTGACCCTCACGGACGTCGGAGTCGACGAAGTGTCGTTCTCCGGCACCGGGACACCGCCTGTGGTAACCTGCCCCGCCGGTGCGGCATCGCTCGCTCCCGGTGGCACGGTCACCTGCACGGCACCGTACGTGGTGACCCAGGCTGACATCGACGCGGGACAGCTGACGAACACGGCCACGGGCACGGGCAACCCGCCCGGAGGTGGTGAGCCGCCTGTGTCACCACCGTCCACCGTCGTGGTGCCGGCCATCGAATCGCCGGCCATCACGGTCGTGAAGTCGGCCGATCCCGCCACCGTGTCGACGGTCGGCACGCCGATCACGTACTCCTTCTTGGTGACGAACACAGGCAACGTGACGCTCACCGACGTGACCGTGACCGAGACGGCCTTCACGGGGACGGGAACGGCGCCGGCCATCACCTGTCCTGCAGGTGCGGCGTCTCTCGCGCCCTCTGCGCAGATCACCTGCACGGCGACGTACACCACCACGCAGGCTGACATCGATGCGGGCCAGATCACGAACACCGCGACGGCCACCGGCACACCCCCCGGGGAGACCGAGCCGCCGGTGTCGCCGCCGTCGACCGCGATCGTCACGGTCCCGCCCGCCCCGTCCCTGACCGTCGCCAAGACCGCCGACCGGACGGAGATCACGGCCGCCGGACAGACGATCACGTACTCCTTCCTCATCACGAATACGGGCAACGTGACCCTGACCGATGTCGGCGTCACCGAGGCCGTGTTCACCGGGACGGGGACGCCGCCGGTCGTGACGTGCCCGGCGGGGGCGGCGTCGCTCGCTCCGGGAGCCACGGTCACGTGCACCGCGCCGTATGTGGTGACGCAGGAGGACGTGGACGCCGGTGGTGTCACGAACACCGCCACGGTGACGGGCAACCCGCCCGGTCCCGGCACACCACCGGTGTCGCCGCCGTCGACCGTGGTGGTGCCCTCGATCGAGTCGCCGGGCATCACGGTCGTGAAGTCGGCCTCTCCGAGCACCGCGGCAGACTACGACGTGGGCCAGGAGATCACCTACTCGTTCGTCGTGACCAACACGGGCAACGTCACGCTGACCGACGTGACCGTGGATGAGACGGCGTTCTCCGGGTCGGGCGAGATGTCGCCGATCACCTGTCCGGCCGGTGCGGCGTCGCTGGCTCCGGGCGCACAGGTCACGTGCACCGCGACCTACACGCTCACCCAGGCCGACGTGGATGCCGGGCGACTCACCAACACGGCGACGGCGACGGGCACGCCGCCGTCCGGCGAGCCGCCGGTGTCGCCGCCGTCGACGGTGCAGATTCCGGGAGACCCGCAGCCGGCGTTGACGGTCGTGAAGTCGGCGGATCGGTCGACGATCACGGCTGCGGGGCAGACGATCACGTATTCGTTCCTCGTGACGAACACCGGGAACGTGACCATCACGGATGCGACGGTGACCGAGACGTCGTTCTCGGGAACGGGGACGGCTCCGGTGGTGACGTGTCCGGAAGCGGCGTCGTCGCTGGCGCCGGGCGCCCAGGTCACCTGCACCGCTCCCTACGTGGTGACGCAGGCCGATGTGGATGCGGGTGGGGTGACCAATGCCGCGACGGTGACGGGGAACCCTCCGGGTGGTGGTGAGCCGCCGGTGTCGCCGCCGTCCGAGGTCGAGGTCCCGTCCGATCCCCAGCCGGCCATGACGGTCGTGAAGTCGGCGGATCGGTCGACGATCACGGCTGCGGGGCAGACGATCACGTATTCGTTCCTCGTGACGAACACCGGGAACGTGACCATCACGGATGCGACGGTGACCGAGACCTCGTTCTCCGGCACCGGGACCGCGCCGGTCGCCGAGTGTCCGGCGGGAGCGGCATCGCTCGCGCCGGGTGCCCAGGTGACCTGCACCGCGGAGTATGTCGTGACCCAGGCGGATGTGGACGCCGGGGGCGTGACGAACGCCGCCACGGTCACCGGCACGCCGCCGGGTGGCGGTGAGCCGCCGGTGTCGCCGCCGTCCGAGGTCGAGGTCCCATCGGATCCGCAGCCGGCCCTCACCGTGGTGAAGACCGCCGATCGATCGACCATCACCGCCGCGGGGCAGACGATCACGTACTCCTTCCTCGTGACCAACACCGGCAACGTCACGCTCACCGATGTCGCGGTGGACGAGGGGGCGTTCACCGGGACGGGCACTCCGCCGGTCGTCACGTGTCCGGAAGCGGCGTCGTCGCTCGCGCCGGGCGCCCAGGTCACCTGCACCGCTCCCTACGTGGTGACGCAGGCGGATATGGACGCGGGACAGATCACCAACGCCGCGACCGTGACGGGCACCCCGCCGGGAGGCGGCGAGCCTCCGGTGTCGCCGCCGTCGACCGTCGTGGTCCCCGGCGACCGCACACCGGCGATCACCGTGGTCAAGTCGGCCACCCCCGACAGCCCCGATGCCTACGAGGTGGGCCAGGAGGTGACCTACTCCTTCGTCGTGACGAACACGGGCAACGTCACCCTCACGGACGTCACGGTGGACGAGGGGTCGTTCTCCGGGACGGGCACGATGTCCGACATCGTCTGCCCGGCGGGCGCGGCGTCGATGGCTCCGGCAGCGCAGATCATCTGCACCGCCACGTACGAGCTCACGCAGGCCGACATCGATGCGGGTCAGGTGACCAACACCGCCACGGCGACCGGTGTGCCGCCCGGTGACCTGGTTCCGCCGGTGTCTCCGCCGTCGCAGGCGCGGGTTCCCGCGCTTCCGGCGCCGGACCTGAGCATCGTCAAGTCGGCGACGCCCGCGACGATGACCACGGTGGGCCAGACGCTCCGGTACGACTTCGTCGTCACCAACACCGGCAACGTGACGCTGACCGACGTCGCTGTCGACGAGGGCGACTTCTCGGGAACCGGCGACCTGTCGCCGGTGGTATGCCCGGAGGAGGCGAGCAGCATGCTCCCCGGCCAGACGGTGACGTGTTCGGCGACGTACACCACCACGCAGGCCGATGTGGATTCCGGGGCTCTCACGAACACCGCCACGGCGACCGGCACCCCGCCGGGCGGCGGTGAGCCGCCGGTGTCGCCGCCGTCCACCGTGCGGGTTCCCTTCGACGGGACCAACGGGCTCGACATCGAGAAGCGGGCTACCGCGGTCGATGTGAACGGCAACGGCCGCACCGACCCGGGCGACCGGGTGGAGTGGACGATCATCGTCACGAACATCGGCGCGCAGACGGTCGACGACATCGTCGTGACCGATCCGACCGCCGGTCCCGTGACGTGTCCGGCGACGAGCCTCGCCTCGGGAGAGGAGATGACGTGCACGGTGCCCCCGCACACGGTCACCGCGGATGACGTCCGCCGCGGCGGCGTGCGCAACGTGGCGACGGCCACCGGGAACACCCCCGGGGGACCCGTCGACCCGCCGTCGTCGCAGACGTTCACCCGCGTGCTGCCTCCGCCGCCGTCCGGACTCGCGGTCACCGGCGGTGTGCTCTCGGCCGGGGGACTGCTCCTCGGCGGGCTGATGATCCTCGCGGGTCTCGGTCTCGGACTCACCCGAGGACTGCGCCGCCGCGAAGAGGATCGGGAGCAGCAGTAACCGAGTCCGCCGTCCGCGACGAGTCGAAGGCACTCGTCGCGGTCGGCGGCACGAGAGGAGGACCCGTGTCTCGCAGAGCTCACGTCCGTCGGACGGCGGCCGCGCTGGTGCCGCTCGTGGCCATCGGGATCACGCTCGCCGCGTGCACCTCGGCGCCGGACGACCCTGAGCCCACGCCGACCACCGCGTCCGGTGCGCCGCAGATCCCCGGAGAGGACCCCGGCGTGGTCGCCGCGACGAGCGTCCCTGACGATGTCCGGGACAGCCCTGAGGTGCGCGCGGGAACGCAGATCACCTCCTGCGAGTCCGACGGCGGGACGGGCACGGCCACCGGTGTGGTCGGCAATCCGACGGACGAAGACGCCACCTACGTCGTGACGGTGTTCTTCACGACCGACGCGGCGACCGTGGTGGGGTCCGGCCAGACCACGGTCGACGTCGCCGCGGGAGAGGAGGAGAAGTGGACGGTCACCGCCGACTTCACCGCGCCGAGCACCACCCTCTGCGCCCTCCGCGGCGTCGGCGAGGCATCGTGAGGCGCGTCAGCTCAAGAGGATGAGGACGTAGACGGCGAAGGTCGCCAGGTGTGCGGCGCCGTGCATCGCGGTGACCCGCTTCGCCGCGAACGTCGTCACCGACAGCAGCAGCGTCACGCCGAGCATGAGGAGGTTCGCCGGCGACTCGGCGAGCACCACCTCCTGCCCGGTGAGCATGCCGATCAGGAGGACCGCCGGGATGGTCAGGCCGACCGTCGACACGAGCGCGCCATGGCAGAGGTTGTTCACGCGCTGCGCCTCGCCGTTCAGGGCGGCGCGGATCGAGGTGATCGACTCGGGGAGGAAGACGATGCCCGCGATCAGCAGTCCCGCCAGGGCGACGGGAGCACCGAGCCGGCCGAGACCGTCGTCGAGAAGGGCCGCCATGTCGTGCGAGAGCAGCACGATCGGAACGACGGTGACGACGAGGAGCACGAGGCGGGTCAGCACCTCGGCGCGGTGGGCCGCGAGCACCTCGCGGATGGGGGTCCGCGGTGCCGCCGCGCTCTGCGTCGCGCGGGCCCCCGACCGCAGCCGCTCGTCCACCTCGGTGAAGTCGTCGGCCTGCGCACCCATCTGCCGGAACAGGAAGAACGCGTAGAGGGCGAGGGTGAGCACGATGATCGGGATCTCCTGCCCGATCGTGTAGGCACCGCGGTCGCCGATGAGGCCGGGGAGCCCGAACGCCAGAGCGACGAGGACCACGAGCATCGACAGGTACGCCGACGTACCGGTGCGGTTGTGCGCCATCCCCCGATGGCGGAGGCCGCCGAGGAGGAGGGCCAGGCCGATGACGAGGTTGAGGATGATCATCGACACGGCCATGACCGAGTCGCGCGCGATCGTGGCGTGCTCGCCCGGGCCGAGCATGACCGCCGAGATGAGGATCACCTCGATCAGCACGATCGACAGCGTCAGCACCAGGGAGCCGTAGGGGTCGCCCAACCGGTGGGCGAGGGCCTCGGCCTGCTTCACGACGCCGAACGCGCACACGAGGATGACGGCGATGATCACGAGGAGGGCGACGACCAGGAGCGGTCCGGGCACGGGTGGCGCGAGCAGCGGGTGCAGGGCGAGCAGGGCGGCGAACGCCCCCCATCCCAGCGCCACGCGCAGCACGTCGGTGCGGGTGATGAACGACCTCATCGACGATCCGGACATGGAACGCTCCTCGACGACCGGGGCCGTCCCCGGATGATCCTTACGTCAGGTCGTCCTGCTCGCAGCGCTGCGCGGGTGCGCAGACTTCGATCGTACGCGGTGGCGTCTTCACGAGCTTGAGTCCGATGACGGCCGCCACGATCCCGGCGATGAACACGGCCTTGCCTGCGGAGAAGCTCTCCCCACCGGTGAGCATCGCCCAGGACACCGTCAGCACTGCCCCGAGACCGACCCACACGGCGTAGGCGGTGCCGATCGGGATCGACTTCATCGCGGCGCCGAGGCCGATCATGCTCAGCGTCAACGCGCCGAGGAAGACCACTGTCGGCAGCGGTTTCGAGAAGCCGGCCGAGGACCCCAGGGCCGTCGCCCACACGGCTTCGAGAACGGCGCTGATCAGGAGGATCACCCAGGCCATCTCAGCTCACCACCTTCAGTCCGACCACGCTGGCGACCAGCAGCAGGAGCAGGATGCGCGGGAGCGAGGCCCGCTCCTTGCCGGTCACCATGGCCCAGAGGACGGTGAGCGAGGCGCCGATCCCCACCCAGACCGCATAGGCCGTTCCCGTCGGCAGGTCGTTCATGGCCCACGCGAGGCCCACCATGCTCAGGGCGAGGGCGACGAGGAAGAGCACCGTCGGGCGCGGCTTCTTCAGCCCCTCCGACGCGGACAGCGCGGTCGCCCACACCGCCTCGAGAACGCCGGATGCGACGAGGATCACCCAGGACATGACGACTCCTTCTGCGAGTCAGTCGTCGTGTGCGGGTACTGCTCCCTCGTCCGCTGCTCCGGGTGCCGGAGTCCTCCCAGGGTAGCCTGCGAAGCACAACACCACCTGTGCAGACGGGCGATGGTCGTGGTTGGCGACGGCGGCGCGCTCTCTGCTACGGTGGCCGCAGGTTCGCAATCCGAACCTGCGGACGAGGGCGCAGTACCCGCAGAGCGACAAGACTGACCAAGAAGGTCGTCTCGTGTCGCATCTCGCCGGTGGAACCGCCCCCGCAGCCTCCGCCTCTCCGTGCATGCCGGCCTTCTCGGTGCCTCGCCCTTCCGCCGACCGCATCGCCGCATCCTCGGAAGGGAGGTTCCGTGGACGCGCTCTTCGGAACGATCATCGGGCTGGCCATCCTCACCGTCATCCTCGGGCTGGCGCGTGCCTTCGCACGCGGATACGACCACGCCGTGCGCTACGACGAGCTGACACACGAGCGGCTGCACGCCCTGACGGAGGGCGACCTGGCAGCGCTCGAGATCCGCGATGTCGACGCCTGGCTCGAGCTGCGCCGGGTGGAGCGGCGGATGACGGCTCTGCGCGCACGCGCGGCAGCCGTGCGCAGCGAGCGCTGACTCGCGTCGGCCCGTTCCCCGACACCACCCAGACCCCGACCACCCCCTGACCGATCCCGAAGAGGACACGCATCATGGCCACGACCGACACTCGCGACCAGACCGAGCCCGATGCCCCGCCGAAGCGGGGTACGCGCTTCGTCGGTGCCGCGTCGAACTACATCGACGAGCGCACCAGCATCTCCGGGCTCGTGAAAGAACTCGGTCGCAAGGTGTTCCCCGACCACTGGTCGTTCATGCTCGGGGAGATCGCGCTCTGGGCGTTCGTGGTCGTCTTCATCACCGGCACGTTCCTGACCTTCTTCTTCCAGGCGTCGATGGTGCCGACCCACTACACCGGTGCGTACGCCCCCATGCGGGGCATGGAGATGACGGCCGCGTTCGACTCCGCCCTCCGGATCTCCTTCGACATCCGTGGCGGACTGCTCGTCCGACAGATGCATCACTGGGCGGCCCTGGTCTTCGTCGCGGGCATCGGACTGCACATGCTGCGCGTGTTCTTCACGGGCGCGTTCCGCAAGCCGCGCGAGCTGAACTGGGTGATCGGCTTCGTGCTGTTCATCCTCGCGATGGCCGAGGGCTTCACCGGCTACTCGCTCCCCGACGACCTGCTCTCGGGTAACGGCCTG
>SNQW01000126.1_pt1 | contig 66921 bp, 69 predicted proteins | sample 2580511 | NCBI WGS metagenome assembly SNQW01 (sample SAMN10953775, study PRJNA522744) | food fermentation metagenome | isolation source: 8-hour incubation of native-enriched microbial consortia from nixtamalized... | place: Mexico | collected 2017-09-24 | reverse complement strand
CCCACGTGCTTGACACGGAGCCTCTACGGGCGTGATGTATGCGTGAAACGCCGAGCTCATTCTTCACGCTAACAAGAAAGCAGTCTATCACGCCCGTTACTCCATGTAAAGCACGTTAGATTAGTAGAAAAATTCGGGGCTTGACGGCCCCGTTCATATCAGCTTGATGGTGATGGGGAAATACCCCCAATACACCTTTTCAATTCATTGTAACGAATCACTTTATATTCCGCTAACCAATACATAATAATCATTTTGTATTTTCCACCGATGATCGACAGCGTGTAGCCAAAACCGGTATCGTTTATATCTATCCCGGTTGGGCTGCAATCCTCCATCCCCATAGTTACACTCTCCTTTTGATAAGTATGTGTAATAAATGTACATACTTTACATCTGAATTATACCATTTTATAAGCAGTAGCGAAACCAAATGTGAAAAATTTTCCATTCCATCATCCTGTAGCACTATTTTCCAAGTAAGAAATTTTTTAAAAAGATTGAACAAGTATTTACAAGGGTGTTGATTACCCAGTACGATCCAGATTGGATCGTCACCACACCGTGCCCCAAACGGGCGGCAGTTCGTCTCCCACACGGAAGCGTAGAGAGCCGCTTTTTGCCCTAGGCAGGCGGGACCGCAAAACATCTGGGCAGACACGAAGATGGAGACAGTTGCTGTCCTCTTTCGCCTGGCCGGGGCACACGCTCGGGAAGGGAGACGAAAGGCCTTGTTTGTGTCCCGTTGTGGAGGTCTTTTCCTCTTGGAGCAATCAACACCCTTGGTATCCATAGATGGATAAAAAGAATGACGCGTACGGCGTTCGACCCCTTTGTTTTTCTTGTGGGGAGCGTGTGGCGCCAAGGACGAAACCGACCAGCAACTGTCTCCCGCACTCGAAAAACCCTGATGTTTTGCCGGTCCGGCCTTGGTGCCACAAAGCGGCCGTATCTCTTCCTTGCGAGAAAAAGACGAGGGAGCACGCCGACGCGTGCATCTTATTCCTTCCGATCTATGGATAATCAACAGGTGTGAAGTATTTATTCATATTTTATATCCGTAATGATTTTGCATATATAGCGTATTTATAATATAAATAGGAAGAAATTTCTTGAAAGTATAGGGAGCTCCTCCGGCATATGAATAGACGGAGGAAAATACGTCTGGAAGATGGAATGCCGTTGAATCTAAAATACGAATACGTTTGAAAGTAGAGGTATAGTGAGAGGGAAACGGACTCGGCACAAATTGCATAGCTATAGCATTAAAGTGTTGATTGAGTCCTTCCAGACTCATAAGCACTCCAGTTGAGGCTTATAAACAACTACATAATTGGGTTAGGGAAGTTTGAGCTACACTTCGGCTTATCCATATACATAAAGCCGCTAGATCTTGTGCTGGATTTATTTAAGAGGGGAAAACTGATGAAAATTGAAAATGTGAAAAGAGAAATTGAAGAGAAACTAAAGAGAAAAGTTGCTTCTGATCGATATCTTCATAATGTTTATTTGTTAATACATTCTGATAAGCTGGATATCCACTGGACTATGGCTGAGGGAAAAACGGATGGGGTTTTAGCAAATCCTAACCAGCCCTATCATACTGCTAGCGTGGGTAAGACTTTTACTTCTGTAATCTTAGCAATATTAGTAGAAAAAGGACTCGTTAAATTCGATGACCCTATCACAAATTATTTACCTGCAGATATTCTTAAAGATCTTCACATATATAAAGGAAAAGATTATACAAACGATATTCAGATCAAACATTTATTAAGCAATACCTCTGGACTGCCAGATTATTTCGAGGATAAATCTAAGCGTGGTAAAGGATTCCTGGAAGAGATACTTGAGAATCCTTCGCGTTTTTGGACACCACAAGAAACCATCCACTGGTCCAAAGAACATTTAAAACCCCACTTCCCTCCTGGGACAGGAGTTCACTATACTGACACAGGGTACAATCTCTTAGGGCTCATTATTGAAACTATTACATCAAAGTCCTTCCATGAAGTACTCCATGACTATATATTCAACCCTCTGCATATGAGTCACTCTTATTTATCCCAGTTTTCCGAACCTACCATTAAAAGCAAACATCCGGTTGCTCATCTATATCTTAAAGAACTAAAAATAAACGTAGATGACTATATTAGCTTTAGTAGCTTTTATTCTGGCGGTCAAACCGTGTGTACATTAGAAGACCAGCTGATCTTCATGAAGGCTTTGGTTAATAATCAAATTATTCAAAAAAGCACGCTGGACATTATGAAACAATGGAATAAAATGTGGGTAGGGATGGATTATGGTTATGGCTTGATGAGGATGCGCTTTCTTCCTTTCACTCAAAAGTATCTTGGCTGGGGGCATCTCGGTTCTAGCGGAACCTCCATGCTTTATTTTCCCAATATGAATGTATATGTTATCGGGGGTTTCAATCAAACGACTTATCAGTCAAAAAGCATGAACTTTATTTTTTTTAACGTTCTGCGTAAATTAGCAAATAATTAACCGATATGCTGTTCCGGATGAACGAACTTAAACAAGAAGGAATTATCGCTTATTCAGGTAAAGCTTTGGCTGCTTCCTAGCCTGCGAAAACAACTTAAGGCTGCAGTTGATGTTTTGGCAGAAATTACAGAACATATAGCGCAGCTTGTCACACAAATTACGCATATTGAAGAGATCGATATTTCTTTGGCCATTGTATCATACAAAAGAATGACCAATTTGGAAAGATCAAATCATTCGCTTAACAGGTGAAGAAACATTTGAATGAATGGAGTTCTACTTTAGAGCCAAGCTTCTTAAGGATGTCATTGATGTTCTTGATGATTATATCGAGGCAGAGAATATACCAACTGTGAAAGAAGTGACTCAAAGAAGGGCTAGAGAAATACATCTTCGTGCTTATCCTGAATATATAAGGCGAATATTTAACTGTGAATATTTACCTTCGAAAGGACAGAAAATAGCGAAGAAATAAACGAGATTACTTGGTCATATAAAAATAATGCACAGTTACAAATAGTGGTATCAAGCTCTGGTGTATATGATATTGCATTGGTTTCACCAAAAGATGCAGCAGGAATTTACTTTATTAAATAAACGCGAGTTTTCTAGGGTAGGAAGCAAGTATTGATTTTCCACAAGGCTTGTTGTGTTAGAAAGTTTAGGCTCCCAATAGTTCCTTTTACGGGACATAGAGGGAGTGATATCGAGACCGTGTGTAGGGGTATAGATAGATGGTAGACGAGCATTTCATGTGGCCCCATCTTTTAAACAAGACAGATAGACCTTTTTTCCATTACTATAGAAGAGGTTCGTAATGTCGATTAAAAGGACCTTCTGTAGTTGGTCTTAGCTAGAGTTTTGTTGTAAGAAGTTAGGACACGCCTTATGCTAATGGGCATTCGCACAACGGATTTCCCTACCAGATTGTATTTATGCATGATACGATGAATACACTTATGTTTCATTACCACGCTTTTTTGGGTTTTCAACTTCATCTTCATATTTTAAGGGAAACCTTGCTTTTTATATACATCTGATTTGATACATCGATAAATTCTTGTGGTGAGAGGTAAGAAAAGAAGGAAGGGAGGTGGTGGGAGCGGGCGGAAAAAGACACGTTGGCCTTTCTTCTGCTGGAGCGCAGGGCGCATCCGCCCTCTTCTTTTTCTGAATCGTCTTCTTCCAACCACGCTACCCTGTCAAAATATCAAGTGTAATTTATAATAAAAGCAATGGATTACGCTCCGAGCTTTCGGAGCCCCTCCTGTTTGATATTCATCGCAGCATTTTTATCTCGTTCATGCTTCTTTCCGCAGGACGGGCAGACCCAGGTTCGTTCATTCAAGGTAAGATAAAAACGATCAATGACGACCGAGGTACGCCCTTTTTGTTTAGCTTTATACGTCAAAAATGTGCGGAATAAGAACATACGTTTCTTTCAACCTCTCTTAGGCGAGAAATATAAAAGAAGGGTGATTCATCTCCCTATTGAAATACGGAGGATTCTCACCCATTGATCCTAAAACTTGAAGCTTTTAACTTAGTTTCCACAAGTAATACTTTTCAAAAGCGATTTTCAACAAGTGGGGAATAGCTCCATCTGAAGCCCATTCAATAAAGGATGAGCTCAATTTTGAGGTGGGATATTTAATCATAAACATGCCGCCATCCGTTCCCAGTTCCATTAGTCCTAGTAAGCTATTTTGATATTCCTTCTGTTGTGTCTTTCCTTGAATTTGAAAATAAATGTTTTCTGCCGCCACTTGTCCTTGCAATTCTGCGGCTCGCCCGTTTTTAATGATTGGCATATCCAAAATTATGTTGGTATCACCTACAGCATAAATATTTTCCCACTGAATGGATTGAAGATAGGAATTAACAGGAATCAACCCGTTTTTGTGGTCCAAATTTTTTGACGCAAAAATATAGTCTGCGCCTTTGTATGGCGGTAAAATGAGTGAAAATGAATAGGGAACTGATATGCCATTACTCAAGTATACTTGTGTTGCATCAACCTTCTCTAAAGAAACATTGCAATAGTGGGGAATTTGTTTTTCTTGCATATGCTTTTTTAAAAGTTTTGCAACTTTTTTTCCTGTATGATCGAATAATTCTTGTTCATATGTAAAATAAGTAATAGATGATTGTATTTTTTTTTGCTTTAGATAGGCATCTAATTCGAATAGAAACTCATATGACATACCAGGAGAAGGATTTCCTTGGGCAACTCCAATAACGACAGGATCGCCTGACTTTAGATATTCAACCCGTTTCTTCGTTTTCAAGGCACCTTCGGTATCATAAATGGATAAAGTATTTCCTTTTAACCCCTCAATTTTTTCATAATAAGGGAACCCACCGGTAGCTATGACTAGAAAATCATAATTTAGCGTCGTTTGATCTTGGAATGCAACTTTGTTTTCTTTAGGCAAAATTTGTGTAACGTTATTCTTTATGAATTGCACGCCAGCTTTTTGTAGAGCAGGGCTTAAAGGAATTGATATGTCATCTATTTTTCGTTGACCAAACGGAACCCAAATAAGCGATGGACGAAATAAAAAACTTGGTTTATCTGCAACCAAAATAACCTCATGGTTACTGTCCTGAAGTTTTTCTCCTAACCATAAAGCGGTATTTAGTCCACCAAAACCTCCACCTAAAATGACAATTTGCATAAAAACCACCTTTGATTTTTCTGTGTGATTCCACAGGATACATCCTTACTTTATCTGAATGATTGTGAATTTTGATTATTTTATCCAAAACTTTGGTTTATTAATCAGGGGGTACCACCTACTTGTTATTAAACTTCCTACTCTAGGAAGATTCCTTAAAAGGTTTACAAAAAAATGACCACCAGTCTATCGAGAAAGTCTCGACAGACTGGTCTGGCGTATGCCCGTATTTTCTTAATAGAATAACTAGAAGAACGATGGGAAATTATACAACTAAATCATTGTCATAAGGAGCAGGAATCATGCTATGCCTTATGGGGATTTTTAGACTCGGTTCCTTAATTAAATTTATTCTGAGACCTGTCATCATCGGGTTCACTTGTTTTGCTTATCATCGCTAAGGTTCTTTCAGATGACACCAAGGAAAATAGAAAAGTGCGATCCCATGTCGTAAATGAAGCCCATGATTGCCCACAAATTAGCATATATTCATTACAAACCAAAAATCTTGATTTTGCGTATGGGAAAAGTTCCATTCATGGATACCACAGGCGCGTCCTATTTTAGAAACAAAATGGTCTGGTTCTTATTTCTGGAGTCGTTCCTTCATTGAAAGAGGCGTTAGAAAAAACAGGATTATATCGTGAAATTGGAGAAGAACATTTCTTCAACCATACTGGACAAGCGATTAATTATGCGCTGACTTAAATTGAAACAAAGAAGTGTGTAGGCTGTAAACATTTCCCAAGACCGGAGATGGGGGTATTACTGCCCGTTAAGGCGGGATAAATCAAATATTTTTGAAGTGATATCACCCTTTTTTCTTAATTCATTTCTGCTACATTTACCACTAATATCCTATTTTTTTCATAATATTTGTATATTGTATGTGTTGCTCCTATAATTAAAATAAGAACTAACGTTTGGTTTTGTAAGTTTATCAGCCTATTACTTACTTCCTCCTTTCAAGAAACGATCACTGTTATAAAAGGATGTGAGAACATGAACATGCAAACAGACAAAGAATTCATTGCTCTTTGCTTGGATACCTATTTTTCTAAACATCATCGTGTACAGATGAGATTACCGATAAAAACCGATCCGGAAGATGGCGGTGTCCCTTTATCTATGGTAAATGGGGAGGTGGATGAGGAGGGATACGTAGAGTGGAAAATGCTACCCTCTACCGTGACCGGGGAGGAGGTAACCGAAATCGAGAAAAGCTTACCTGCTCCTTTTCCCCCTTTATTCCGTGCGTATTTAACGACGAGATTTGTTTTGGATATGCAGGTTGTTAATCCACCTTACTTTTTTATGTTTCCGGAATTGCCTGCTGACAATCCCTTTCGAGATATAACATTCACTCTGCAGGCGTGGAATTTGTTGCTGACTACAGGGTATATCCCTTTTGCAGAATACCAGGATGGATGGGGACCGGTTTGCTTTGACACGAAGCAGCAAACAGCAGATGGTGATTATGCAATTGTGTGGTTCGATCATGAACATCTTTTGCATGAACTTGACGAAGAAGACTATAGATTAAGAGAAAAAGTAGAGTCATATGCACAGTCGTTGTTTCCTTCCTTTCGGGTATTCATGACTGAAATGTTCCTGCATTAATCGTTAACATATCATACACCATGATAAGGAGAACAGTATGATGGACTATATAAGACTTAGTAAAGAATTGTCTTATGCCCTGCGACATGCTCCGTGGGAATACGAGCTTGAGCTTGATGAAGAAGGATGGGTTAATAGTGAACAGTTGCTGCGAGCCTTTAGAGAGACTTCACATTGGAAAGAGCTTAACGAACAGCACCTTCTGAAAGCGATCGAAACCTCGGATAAGAAGCGACATGAAATAAAAGATGGAAGAATTAGAGCTTTATACGGTCACTCAACACCACATAAGATTAGTAAGCAAGTAGAGAAGCCACCAGAGGTTCTCTTTCATGGTACGCCTCGTTTTTCCCTTGCCAATATTATGATAGAAGGTCTCTTACCAAGAGGAAGACAATACGTTCACTTATCGGCCGACACTTCTATGGCGTTGCAAGTCGGTAAGCGTCGGGATAATCGACCTGTGCTCTTGCAGATTAGAGCTGTGGAGGCTTGGCTTAACGGCATTGTATTCTATAAGGGAAATGATCAGGTGTGGTTGGCGGATCATATTCCTCCACAGTACATTCAAACTATGTGAATGTACAGAATGATGAGGGGCATACACCGTTTCACATTGTTCTATACCCGGAAGTGGCAGCATGTTTATTGGACCATGGAGCAGAAATTAATATCACTTCCTATGATGGAAGTACCCCATTGCATACACAGGTGGCTGAAGGGGAGGAAGCACTGGAGGTCATTGAATTACTGCTAGTGCATGGAGCGAATAAACAGGCAAGAGATATGGACGGCAAAACTCCGTTGGACATTGCTAGGCGACGAGAGGAAGTCGAAATCATAGAGTTGCTCACAGCAGTTGATAAGTGAAGATTTTGCATACATAAAATAAGCTGTATCGGTTTATCCGATAGAGAGAGGAGAAGAGATTTATGGATTGGACCTTATATGAAACGCAATCAAAAAGATGGCGAGATGAGGGAAAACAATACGCTACAGCTATCAATGCATTCGTAGAAAAAGGCATGCGAGATGGCTGGGATAGCGTAGAGGCTGAACCGCAAGAAACACGTATAGATATGGCACAAGAAGTCCTGAAGGTTGTTCGCCAGGCAAACGAATCAGGCGAAATTACCGCTTTACGTAAATATTTTCCTCCTTCTTACGGACCGCTAATCGAGCTCATCCGTGAGAAGGGGCAAGCAATCCGTTCTGTTTTTTATATTGATGACAACCGGACAGTATTCACGGTCGGAGCTTCATGGGAAGCAACTACGGTCTATTTGCTTACTCGTGATCGATTCGAGGTCCTGCCGAACGTTAGTGGTGTTGGCCGTTCCTCGGATGGGCGAATCTATGCGCTTGCTTATGAGGATGGAATTTATACATACGACGGGTGGCAGGGAAGCCAGCTTCAGCGGTTCGATTGGCCAACCGGGTTGGAAGGAATCACGGGAGAGTGGGCGACAGAACCTATGGAGGATGCACGAAGCATTACAGAACTTATTCCGTTTCCCGATCGTCAACGCCTTTTGTTAGTGAATGCTACAGGAGTTTATGTGCTATCTGCAGAGGGAACTAAGCGATTACATCCCGATGAGGCAACGATACAGGAGTGGAAAGAAGATTTGGAGGAAGGCGAGCCATTACAAATCGATATGGAGCATGGAGCTATTTCCAGAGATGGAAAATGGATCGCATTTGGCTCACAAGATAGCGAGCATCTTATTTTGGACGCTGAGCTGAATATACACAATGTGTGGTATCCAGAATCGTCGTATCCGCATTATGCCTTATTCTCCTACGACAATCATAAAGTTTTGTTCAATGCGTGCCATTTTTACAATGGGGTAAGTATTGCGGTACCGCTTGAACAGACCGATTCTTATGACACAACAAATAAGGACGGGAGCCAGTTTATCGTTGATGATGAATGTCGCATATATGCGGGGGTAAGTTGGGGAGATGTATTCATTGTAGGTGATGCTTACGGATATATACGTGCTTGGAGCACAACAGGAGAATTTCGCTGGCGGTTATTCGTCGGATCTACGATAAGCGGCATGGATATATCTCCCGATGGAAAAATACTGCTTGTCGGGACATACGGAGGCATGTTGCACCGCATTCGCCTTGATATGGGCAGAGATGAATACACGATCGGAACCGGCGATCATAGTGAAGAACGCCGCTGGTTGATTTGGAAAGAGGAACAGCAAATTCTTGCCTGGTAAAGGAGACAATATGGAATCCAAGACGTTGATTGAAGAACAATCCCCTTTATGCCCGATCGTAGCATTTGTCGAAGAATCCAATCAATGCGTCTATTTTTATCTGATGGAGCACCCGGATTCAGAAGCACGAAGATTTAGAACTGTATGGGTACGGAATTATGGTGAGGCACCTGATGATATCTCCTCTGTTGAAGACATGCGTTCCGGTTTGCCGCCGCGCTTACCTGCTTCGTTTTGCGCGCATCCCGATGGCGCAGAGAAGCTGAGCCCGGAAAAGCTAGAAATCGTCTGGTTTGAAGAGGGGGATGCTGCAGCCTTATTATATGAAGAAGATGTTCTTGCTGTCATTCCGGGCTGGGGTGGAAATGATGAATATCCCGGCTATGCGCGTGATTGTATTGGAATGGCGCCGTATGGGATGCCTTTAGGCGATCCTTCTGAGAATGTCTTGTTTAAGCGGGTAGAACAGGCTAGACAGTTCTGGCAAAGTTGGGATGAAGAGAGTTGGCCACAGTTGCAAGCAAGTCTTTTGCAGGCGATTGAAAATAGCCTGGGAAAACATACGAAATATTACGCGATCGACGGCGGAAGCTGGCCGCCGAGGGCAATGATTACTATTGAACAAGGAGATGTAACGTATGTTGTGACCGTTGGCGTTTCGCTTGTACCACAGCCTGTCGTAGAGCAATATACGGAGGAGCCAGAGAAACATCGTCGTATTGAGTTAGCTCTGGCGCTTCCTACCGTTTTACTGCAACAAAATGAACAGGGAATTCTTCAATACATAAGCGGTTTGCCTAATATCCCGTGGCAGCAAATCACATGGATAGGGCACGGGCATACGATCAATAGTGACCAATTCTCGGGTGATGAAGAGTTTACGGCTATCCTGCTTGTTCAATCGCCGGAACATGCACCGCATATTCCATTTGCATCTTATCGGGGAGATGACATTTCTCTTCTTTGGATGGTCCCGATTACGGAAGCCGAGCATGAATATGCGATGCAGAACAGCAGTATGAAGTTACTACAAAAAGCAAAAGAAACGACAGCAGATTCCCTTTGGCTTTTTGATGGTCAGGCCAAATTTTCCCTATCACGATAGTCCGGCTTTCCTAATGGATAAGAAAGTAGATGTCATTTTTTTAAGTCGTTTCGTATGGCTGTGTTCCTGTAGGAGGAACTGCTGAATAATACGTCCCGCCTGGGGACATACCCTGCATATAGGGATAGGCTGTCATTTGCTGTCCCTGAGCCGGGTAGGGCATTGGTGAAGCAGGCGTCTGTTGTTCCATATACAACGTTTGACAATACATCTTATCTAAACGAGGGATATTGACGACGTTACCTGGACTCAGAGCAGACGGATTTTGAAGGTGAGGATTCATTGTTTCAAGAATCGGCTGAGGTACGTTGTATTTTTTGGCCAGTTTCCTCATCGTGTCTCCTTCTACGCATTCATGCTGGGAATACATGCTGTCACGCTCATCTTCTTCCCGAAAAAAAGGAAAAAAGAAGGGAGAGATGAAAAAGAATGGGAAAAAACGACGTCGCGGAAAAAAGAAAGGGTTAAAGAAAAAGGGGCTTCCAAAGCCAAATTGTCGTTCCATATGTTTTCCTCCGTTACCTATAAGTAATTTGGTCATTTGACTATGTTTATAGTATGGGCTTTGGTGTTATTTGTTCATAAAGATAAAAAAATAGGCTTGGTTAAGAAGAAAAGGGAGGGAATGAATAGTCATGGATACGATAAAACCACCTGCAGAAAGCCTTTATGAAAAAGAGTTACAAGCACTCCGGTTACACGACACAGCACCCAAACCACCTAACTGGCTTTTATCTCCCAAGGCGGTTCGGGATTTTATTCTTGGTAGGGATACACCGCTAGATTTGAACGGAGAAAGTGTAAAGATTACCCGAAAGTTTTATGGAGATGATGTCTTAATTGAACGGGCGATCGTTTCTCTGGCCGGAAATCGTGGTCTGATGCTTGTTGGCGATCCGGGAACGGCAAAAACGATGCTTAGCGAACTTTTATCTGCTGCAATTTCCGGTACGAGCACGAATACGATCCAAGGCACTGCTGGTACAACAGAGGATATGATTAAGTATTCCTGGAATTATGCCATGCTACTGGACAAAGGCCCTTCATATGAGGCCCTGGTACCTTCTCCTTTATATACCGGAATGAAAAAAGGAATCATTACTAGATTCGAGGAAATTACGCGCTGCCCTGCCGAAGTACAGGATGTACTAATTAGTATTGTAAGCGATAAAGTAATGAACATTCCCGAATTGGAGGATGGAGTTTTGTTCGCTAAACCAGGCTTTAACATTATCGCTACAGCAAACATCCGCGACAAAGGTGTGAATGAAATGAGCAGCGCATTAAAACGGCGCTTCAATTTCGAAACGATTTTCCCGATTAATAATGTCAAGATGGAAGCGGAAATTATCGAGTCACAGGCAAAGACGATGTTGCGCCAGAGTGGTGTTCCAATTGAGACAGACCGCGATGTTGTAGAGCTATTAGCGACTACTTTTTTAGAATTGCGGACGGGGAAGACGCAGGAAGGCTACAAAATTGAAACACCACAGGCGGTTATGAGTACCGCTGAGGCCGTTTCCGTTTATGTACAAAGTGCAATGACCTCTCACTTTTACGATGACAAGCCGATTTCTTTAGAACGGCTAGTACAAAATATGTTAGGTGCTGTCGTCAAGGACAATCATAAAGATCTGAATGTACTGAAAACGTATTTTTCTAAAGTGGTAAAAGAAAGAGCAAAGGGTGAAGGGCTATGGGAGGACTATTACAACACGAAAAAATGGATCAAATAACGGCGCTTTTCGCTGAAGAAGTTTTCAACTTTGAAAAGCAGGTTGTCTACTTTCCGGTACGTCATCATAGTCCTGCCTGCTCTCACCATTTGCAAAAGACAATCGCCGCCTATAAACCGGAGATGATTTTGCTGGAAGGACCAGAGAATAGCAACCATCTCATCGATATTCTTACAGCGGAAAAAACAAAGCCACCCGTTAGCATTTACTACGGCTATACGACCGAGGAACATACATACGTCTGCTATTATCCTTTTCTCGACTATTCGCCTGAATATGTGGCGCTTAAAGAGGCAGCACAGCATGGAATCCCTGCCAAGTTTATCGATCTCAGCTACGGTAGTCGCCTTGAGAGCTTGGAGCAAGGTCATGATTTAAAGAAAGAAAATAAAAAGCTTTCCTATCATGATGAAACATTGCTGACGGGCTCGTCGTTTATCCAGCGTTTGTGTGAGAAGATGAAGTGTCGAACATTCGATGAGCTATGGGAAGCCGTGTTTGAAATCGAAGGCATAAAGAAGGAGACACCGGATTTTGTCCGTGATGTATTTGCTTATTGTTATTTATCGAGAATGGCATATGAAGATGCCGTTCTCGAAGAGGAAGGAAATTTCATCCGTGAAGCACAGATGAAGCAGCACGTTGAAACAGCGAAAAAAAAGTATGCGAGAATTCTAGTCGTCACCGGCGGGTTTCATACATACGGTTTAATTGAAGAACGTAGGGTAACATACAAAGTAAGGAAAGCGACAGGCGAAAAGGTATATCCAATGGTGTATACATTTCCAGAAGCAGATCAACTCAATGGCTATGCCAGCGGTATGCCGTTTGTAAATTATTACGATATGATCTGGCGAGCTTTATGCCAGCAAAATCCTTTGCCTTATACGAAAAGCAACGTAAATCTATTAGCAGAGCTGTTGCGTACGATACGAAAAAAAGGGGAAAGCGTATCGGTTGCTGATGCAATTGAGGCAAATGACCTGATTCATGGACTAGCGTCCCTACGATCAAAGCGTGAGGGTGGAGCATACGAACTGCTTGATGCTGTTACATCAGCATTTACGAAAGGCGAACGCTCGATAGCCACTTCCGGTCCACTCGAGATGTTGCGGGACATCCTGACTGGGAATCGTATTGGTGAAGTGGCCCCAAATGAACTGGACGTGCCGATTGTACGCAACTTCAAAGACATGTGCAAGAAATACAGGCTACACATTCATACTACGGGAAAAAAGCAAAAGGTGCTGGATGTGTATGCCAAAGCTTTACATCGTGACAACAGCCGCTTTTTTTATTGTTTGCAGTTTCTAGAAGTGGACTTCTGCCAAAAAGAGTCGGGACCAGACTGGGCAAACTATAAACATATCAATCTGGTAAGAGAAAGCTGGAAGTACAGCTATTCTTCCTTTGTCGAAGCAAGGCTTATTGAAAACTCCGTGCATGGCGGCAGCATTCGAGAAGCGGCTATCCATAAGCTTGAAGGTATTATCAAGCAATTGCCCAACCATAACAGCTACGAGGCGGCAAAGTGGTTGTTGGAAGCAATTCTAATGGGACTGGAGGAATTAAGCGGCCGATTGTTCCATATGGTTGAGGAATATGTTAAACAGGACAGTTCTTTCTCCTCTCTTTGCCAAACGTTCCACACCCTGTCTCTTTTATATGAACAAAAGCGCTTGTTTGCGTTTGCGGAGAGCGAACGCGTGGAGAAGCTGATTAGTGAAACGTATTACCATGCCGTCAGCAAAATCTACGAGCTCGCGCAGCCAAATTCTGATGAAATCGAAGGGATCATCGAGAATCTGAAGCGTCTCTATATGATAACGACGAAGGAAGGATTGGTACTTGCCAAGGAAATCTTCCATGACCAGCTAGTTGAATTACTTCATGTTAAAACGCTCCCGCCTCAGTTGGAAGGAGCTATTGCAGCTATTTTGTTTAACCTTAATCTGCTTGAACGAGAGGAAATCGTCCAACGGGCGAGGGCCTATATGTTCGGGACGACAGAAAAAATGATGCTGACGGCCCGTTATTTACAGGGCGTATTCATGATTGCTCGTGATATTTTTTTATACGATAGACAATTGCTTGGTGATTTGGATCATGTTATTGGTAGTCTTTCATATGAAGATTTTTTGCAGATAGCACCTGAGCTAAAGCTTGCGTTTACGTATTTTAGTCCGATGGAAATTATCACAATCTCTGAAAATGTGGCAAATCTTTATCAGACGAGTATGGAAGAGATAAGCTGTTCTGCGCTTGATGAGGAGATTCTGATAAAAGCGAGGAATCTCGACGAGACGATTCGGAAGGAGTTTGCCAGATGGAATCTCGTATGAAGCAAGAAAATGTGAATCGCTGGCGGTTACTTCTAGGTAAAAACGCCGCCGACCCGTTGACAGGCATCGAAGGGTATGAAGAGGCAAGCTTTGCATATGGAGAGATTGATGAGATTTTACACTATTTGTACGGACGAGAATATGGTGACGAGCGAGGTTACCGCAGGCAGGGGGGACAGGAAGGCTCCTCACTTACAGTCCCTGCATGGTTGAGTAAAATTCGTACGATTTTCCCGAAGGAAACGGTCGAGATATTGGAAAAACAGGCGCTAGAGAAATACAATATGACCGAATTGTTGACTGATCGGACAGTGCTTGAAAAACTAGAGCCGAATATGCACCTGCTTAAAAGCATTTTACAGTTTAAAGGATACATGAAAGGTGAGGTCATCCAGAGCGCCAAGGAGATTGTCCGCAAAGTAGTAGAGGAGATAAGAAGGAGTCTCGAGTCAGAAATTCAGACAAGCATAATCGGTGCGATAAACCGCCAGAAGCGAGGCTATAGTAAGTCATTAAAAAATCTCGATGTACAAAGAACAATTATTAAAAATCTAAAAAACTATGATCAGAAAAATAAGCGATTCATCCTTGATCAGCTGTATTTTCATAGTAATGTCCGGCAGCATAATAAATGGAATATCGTTATTCTTGTTGATGAAAGTGGCAGTATGCTTGACTCGGTCATTTACAGTGCTGTTATGGCAAGTATTTTCAGTAAACTGGCAGCTTTGAAAACACACCTCGTTATCTTTGATACTAAAGTAGTGGACTTGAGTAGTCAGCTAGAAGATCCGATCGATTTGTTGATGAGTGTGCAACTGGGCGGGGGTACGCACATTGCCAAAGCACTTAAGTATGGCAATACGCTGCTAGAGAACCCGGGCAGAACGATTTTTATTCTCGTTAGTGACCTAGAAGAGGGGTATTCCATGCATGAGATGTATCGTACTAGCCAGGCTATCATTGATACAGGATGCAAGTTCCTTGTCCTAACTGCCCTCGATTTTGCAGGTAATGTACATTATAACAAGCAAGCGGCTCGTACGTTGTCGGATATGGGTGCGCATGTGGCCGCGATTACGCCTAATGAACTGGCACAGTGGATCGGAAAGATTATTCGATAAGGAAAAAGGGGAATGGATATGTTATTTAAAAGCAAGCAGTCACCACTCATTACGGCATTTGCTACGGTATGTAAACGGGAGTGCAAAATGGATGTCGAGCAATATGAGCAAATTATAGACTATGTAGCAGGAGAACGGGAGGTATTTCCGAAGCTTTCAAAACATCGTATGTATATGTACGATTTTGAATCAACGATGAAAAAGATGTGGAAGCAAGGAATGGAAGCAGAATACTTCCGTGCACTGCAAGTGCTCTATCATATGAATGACACTCAAAGCAGAAAAATGGATGTTATTTTCCTATACATAGATGAATACCTTACATTTAATAAACTGCATGGAGAAGAAGACATCCTATCCAAGCTTTACGAGCGGACGGAAAAGTTAAAAACAGTACAGGATGTGCTCGGAGAAGAAGCTATCCGAATGTATGTGGAACATTTTATAAAGGATGCAAAAGCCGAAGTAGCACGGTCATCAGGCTATCCACGGTCCGCGAAATTAACGATTGAGATGGTCAATTTATTGCTTGAATGTAAAGTTATTTCTCTACTGAATCCTTCGTATTTGGAGATGATGAAAGCAGATATCCATCCTTTCATCTATCACCTTATTACAGAAAATCATGCAGAAGTTGTTACAGAAGTGGAGCGCATGCTTGAGAAACTATGCACATCTCTTTTGCCAAACGGAAGTTCTATCACCTATCTAGAACTAGAAAAAGCCTTCCGGAAGAAAAACATAGAACATGTTAGAAAGAGTGTATATCCCGGCATAGAACAGATAGGAAAAGAAACACTACCAGCTAAAGAGTATAAATTGTATGTCACACTGTTATGTGCAGGCTTACTTTATAAAGTCAACCTGAACGGAAGTAAAGAAAACTTTTTGCGTCACACAGACGCAAGCGATCAAAAACTACTCGATGCTTTAGCCGTGCTGTATGATGTAATCCCGCTCGATCTTATCGATACGCTTCTCTTATCGGATATACCACAAGGCGAACAGATAGCGTATATGGAGGAAGTATTGGCTGGTATTTTACCGGCAACTGAACCGTATCTTTTGCTTCTGTCTTTGCTCGCTCTATTTAGAGAGGATGAAATGTTATGGGATACGGCTGAACAAAGTATCACGGAAAACCCGGAGAAAGCAGAGCGGGTTTTGTGTATTGTCGCTAATCCGATGATTAAAGGATATATTTACCAAACGATGCGGAAACAAGGGATAGACATGTCTCACCATGCAGCTAATCTTGATGCGTTTTTTGTACCAGCTATGTTTACGAAAAGCAAGCATGCAATAACCTTTTATCGTTATATAACGGGCGGTATCTCACTAGAGGAAGCACTGGGGCAGAAGGTGCTAAATTCGAAACTGCATGATGCGATATTGTTGCTGAGCTTCTTTGAAGCCCAACATGAATTTTGCCGAAGATTGTTCATCCTATTCAGTCATTATGAAGAAACCGACTACAACTATGTCAGGCTGCTTAGCCATTTTTGCAATTCGTTCGCGGACAAGCTGACACTTTTAATGGAAGCCTATATGGACGATCCTGAAGTGAATACAGAGCAATTTCTTTTTAATATATTCGATTTCCGATCCTATTATTGGAGCAAATTTACGGACGACCATTATAAAAAAATAATTATGAGTAATAAAGAAAGCGTACTGTCTATCTATGGAAAGCTACCCGTCGAGGAAAGAATACTTGTGTTGGAGACGCTGTTTGAGCAAAAAAATCAGCTTGAATCAACCTTGTTGTATCAAGTACTGCGGCTTGGCTTGCATGATACAGCGAAAAAAGCAAATGCGATTGCTATTGCCGAATTTATGGAGACAAAAGACAAAGAGCTATATATACACGTATACAAAACTGAAAAGAAAGCCAAAGTGAAAGAATTGGCACTTGATGCTTTGCGAAATATAGACGGCTATAAAGACATATATCGTGAATTGTTAGCGAATGAAAAAAACAAGAAATTTATAGAGCTGTTACAGCAATTCATCGAAGCGGAAGATCTAAGTCTCGCGAACGCGCATGCGAATATAGCGAAGATGATTGACAAACGTAAATTAACGCGTTTGAAGTGGCTGGCAATTGAGCAATTACCAAATTTAATCGAACAATCCGGACAGCCATTCAGCCAGGAAATAAAAGAATATATTCTTACTCATTCAGTAGACTTCGCAATGGAGCCTAGTCCTAAAGTGATAGAGATAAGAGAATATGCTACTCCACAATCTTTAGGGGAATTTGCTATCGGTATCCTTCAGGCATGGTTGGATAGCGGGGCGCCTGCCAAAGAGAAATGGGTATTGCCCCTTTGCGCTGTATTCGGTGATCGCCGTATTGTCGATATATTGGCCAAGCAAATCAAAGAGTGGGCAGAACAAGGTCGGGGGGCTATCGCCTCTGAAGCTGTCAAGGCACTTGCTTTCATGTCGGACACAACGGCTCTGCGTACGATTGATCAACTCAAGCACACAATCAAAAATCGTCAGGTGAAGAAGGCAGCAGCAGACGCGCTATTGATGGCAGCACGGCATTTGAATATCACGCCGGAGGAGTTAGAAGATCGTCTTATCCCGAATTTGGGTTTTGATGAGACAGGTATACGCAGATTCAATTACGGACAACGTACGTTTACTGTAAAGGTAAACAATGAACTGGAGATTGTCATTACGAATGATGAAAACGGAAAAATACTAAAAAACCTGCCTAAACCGACGCAAACGGACGATACAGAGTTAGCGGAGCAGGCTCGTGAAGAGATGAAGCTGCTTAAAAAAGAATTGAAAAACGCTGTCAAAATCCAGGGCATGCGTCTGGAGAATGCTCTGTCAACCAATCGACTGTGGAGTACAGCTGCCTGGAAAAGCCTGTTTGTGAACAATGTATTAATGCGAAGCTTTGCGATTGGTTTAATCTGGGGCGTATATGAGGAAGACCAATTGCAGGATACATTCCGTTATATGGAGGATGGCACATTTAATACGAGCGATGAGGAAGAATACGAATGGCGGGAAGATGTGCGAATTGGTCTGGTACATCCGCTTGAGCTTACGCCAGAGGTGCTGGAAGCATGGCGGACTCAATTGGAAGATTACGAGATTACTCAGCCGTTTATCCAATTAGAACGTCCGCTATTCCTACCAACAGAGGAAGAATATGAAACGAAAGTAGTAACCCGTTTTACAGAACACGAGTATGCACCGGGTACTTTCGCCAACCGGATGGAGAAACTGGGCTGGTACAAGGGTGTTCCACAGGATGCCGGTTTTTACACGGAGTTTTATAAAGAGTACGGCAGTATTATTGTCGAGTTGCTGTTTAGCGGTACAAGCATTAGCTATTACGAAGGGATGGAAGATATTCATTTAGAGGAATTGGCCTTTTATAGAAACCGTTTCGACCGCTACCATTATTACAGGAAAGAATCCCGGCTCGATATAGCTACAATTCCGGCTCGTGTATTCAGTGAAACACTGTATGACATTATGCGGGCAACAGAAAAATAGCAGATGAATGGCTGAGGTGTATATGGCAAACGTACAGGAACGGTTTGAACAATTTATTGCGCTTTGCAGCGAGGAATACTTAACTACGCATGCCAATAAAGGTCTGTATAAGCGGGCGGTAAAAGAAATCGAGAAAGGGACCACCGTACATTATGAATTCTCAGACGAGTATGTCAGTTGCACGCTTGATGACGGAACGCTTTGTCAGCTTCAGGACCGTATTGATGCGTTTTCGTGCTCTTGCCCGTCCGACAACATTTGTAAGCATGTACTTATCGCTATTCTTTACTATACGCAAACTGAGGAATTAGTGACAGAAGAAAGAAAAGGAGATTTTACCTGGCTTTTAGCGTTATCCACAGAGGATATTAGCAAGCATTTCAGTGAAGCACAATTGGACGAAGTGCTTTTTCGACTGCATTATTCGGAGGAAATCGAGATAAGGGAAAGCGGATTTCTTGCGATTAAATTGAAGGAACAGCACATAGAGGTTACGTTTGAGGAAGAAGCAAGTTTGGGGTCAAGTACATGCAGTTGCAAGGCAAAAGAAAGCTGTATTCATCGCCTGGAGGCGCTCCTGCGCTATCGTCTGGCATATCATGTTACTGATATGCCAGTGATGAAGGCGGATGTGAACGTATCAATGGACGTAGTAGAGGATTGCAAACGAATCCTCACAGAAATTATTAGCTTCGGATTAGCTAAGCTTCCACAAGGTATATGCAACCGTCTGGAAGTACTGGCGATTGCCGCTCATAATGGAAATTTGCCGAACCTGGAACGGGGAATCCGGGGTCTGAACGGAGAGTTGGACCTTTTCTTCAAAAGGCATGTCCGTTTTTCGAAAGAGACTTTTTTAAGACGGCTGACAGAAACATATGTCAGCATGATTGCACTAGAAAAGGAGCTGCCCGTAGAGCAGATGAAACAGGTTATCGGCCGTTTTAAAAGCAAGTATTATACGATTCCGCGTCTGGAACTGTATGCTCTCGGTGCCAATCCATGGGAAACACGTTCTGGATATAGGGGGATTACGTATTATTTTTATGCGCCAGAGGAGAAACAAATCTATACGTATACGGATGCCCGTCCCGTGTATTACGAGGATGCACGCTTTCGGTTTACCGAACAATACAGGAAAACGGCTGCTTGGAGCGGCGGAATGACCATGCATGATGTATCTAAATCCCATATTATGCTGCGAAATTGTAAAGTTAACCATGAACAGCGTCTGTCTGCGAGTGAGGAAACGCTCGTCAGTATACTGGAGCGACAGAATATTGAGGATGTACAAGTAGGCCCTTATCTTGTTACAGATTGGAGACAGATGACCACCGGCGTTTCCCGTAATTTATTCGAAAGTAAGCGGGATGAAGTACGGCTTCTACAGGCGAAAAAAATCAAAGATATCCGGTTTGAGCAAGCAACGCAAAACCTGTTATTGACGGTCGAGGATAAGCATGGGAATACATTGGACTTAACCATCGCATATACGGAGGAATGGGCAGACAGAATTCGGTATCTGGAGAAAAGCAGAGAGCTATGGGACCTCCGTGATTTTTATATTACAATACAACGCTATGGCACGGTCTATTATCCGATTAGTTTTTTAAAGGGTGCCATGCTAACGAATATTAAGCTAGATGTATAGGAGTGCACAATAGTAATGGAGGAATGGATTGGACATGTTAATGATTGGCTAGAACGAATTTTACTAAAAGGCATTGGACAATTGGATGTAGAGGATGTGAAGCAACTCGAAGAGTTGAGCCATCAGGCCAAGAAGCTAAACATGGACTTTTTGGCTGAGCTACTAACACATCTTGCTGTCGAAGGCAGGCGGTACGTATGGGGGGATGTGCAAGCGAATCTAGCAGCGCTTGCACAAAGTTATTTTTATGTGTGTCAGTACATCCAACTGCTTACGGAAAGCGATGGACAAGAATCATAAGGAGCATATATACATGAAATTTGATCATAAGACGCTTGATAAGCTAATTGAGGAAAACGGATTGGAAGAATGCAAAGAATACCTCTATGAAAGTGCCCGAAGCTCCATACAATTATCCCTTCTGGGAGAAGAAACGTACGAGAAAATTGGAAACTCACGGATTGTTGGATATCCTGATCTACCTAGAGACATGGAATGGCCTAGAACAGAGGACGGAGAACGGATGACGTTCATTGCTCAGCTTAATCTCAAGGATATTAAGCCATTGGATAAGGAAGACTTGTTGCCGGAAACGGGTATACTGTATTTCTTCATGGGATTAGATGAACCGGCCTACAATATTGAACATAAGGTCATATATGTTGAACATACGGTAGAACTTGCAAAACGTGAACTAGATGAGGCCTCGATATTGGAAGAAGCATACGGCAAATTCGTGTCGTACCGTTTATCAGCTAGAGAAACTATCCAGCTGCCGACGTACGCCTATATGAACAATGAGAAGATTTCTGAGGACGATGATTTGTATGACGGGTACGGCAATATGGAGCTTGAGCTGTTTGACAAAGGTGAAGGCTATATCGGGCACCTATACGGTTATCCGGAGGAACAGCATGATGACTGCGAACTCGAAGCGGCTTTAATGATCGTTGCCGGAGAGGAATACAGCTACAAGGAAGAGGAAATCGATAAACTTGTTCAGCATTTTAACGGAGATAAGGAGAAGGCACAGCAAGAGATTAATGAGATGGTTATGCTGCTTGAAGTTGATTCGAGTGATCCTGTAGGGTTCTGCTGGTGGGATTGCGGTGTCATCCACTTTTTTATCCGTCGGGAGGATTTGCTGAATCGAAAATTCGATAACACCTATCTGTCTCTTTATTCGAGCTGATAAGAATGAGAGAGGAAGGATGAACGAATGGAAGAAATTCAAATGGTTTCAATATGGGTTGGCATAGCGGACGAGCAGGAAAAAGCAGAATCGCTTATGGAATATGTGTATGATGAAGATGGCAATGCATTGGCTCCTGAGTTTGTGCGGGCTAGCAGCATGGATGATACGTACATTGATGAAGACTTTGTCGAAGTCTCATTCAGGGAATCCACATCCTTCCTTACGGACCTTATTACAGGACATTCTTACTGGGAAAGTATATTGCCAGCATTATTAAACCGTATTGACGACAAGCTGTTATATAAAATGAATACAACTGTTTTAATTTATGATTTCGCGTACAATGGGCATGTTTTCGATGTAACAATCGATGGCGTAAGAATGTTTTATATAGGAGCGGTACCATTTAAAGAAACGTAGAATCGGGGTGGGAGTATGAGAGTGTATGCTACAGTCAAGCAGCTCGGAAAAAGGAAGAGCTATATCGGTGAAAAAGAGATAGAGTTAGCTAGCTCACCGGAAACGCTACGTCAATTGATAACAGAAATCGTGATAGCAAGCGTAAAGGAATTCAATGATAGCCTTGGTGAACATGCGATTTTCATGTACCTCACTGAAGAAGAACTGGAGAGTAAAGCGGCACTGGGCAAGGTTGGATTTGCAGAGAAGCACAACGCCACGAAAGAGGATGAGCAAAAGGCAGTCGAGCGGGCCTTGCTCGCCTTTGAAGACGGATTGTATAAGGTACTCATAAACAAACAGGAAATTGAATCTTTGGATACGAAGCTAACTGTACAGGAAAATGACCGGCTAGTGTTTATCAAGTTAACAATGCTTGCGGGAAGAATGTGGTAGAGGAGGAGCATAATGAAACCGGATAAAAAGGAAAATTACTTTGAAAATCTGTATGCTACAGCCCGTTCATTAAGTGGCAGTGAAAGGGATATAGCTGTAAGCATATTGGACTTTGCTACGTGTACATATGCGGACAGAATGGAAAAAACGCAACATCTGAAAAGCCTGCTCATAAAAACAGAGCCTACTACCATTGCAGATATATTTTCCGGCAGCCGTTTTAACGCTTTACTTGCTTTGTTTGGCGAGGAACTGGCAGTGAAATTCAAAAAAATCTGGGATCGGGCTTCGGACTATTCGTATGCCCAGGGCTATTACAGACGAAGCTTTAGAACAAAACAAGATATAAGCATTTATTTGGATAAAAATCTCGACAAGTTGCGTATGGTACTTCATCTGTACGAATACGATTTTTCTCTGTTGGACTATCTCACAGTACAAAACTATGAGATTAACTATTATGTATTGCCAGATTTGATTGCAGTTGAAATCGATGATAACAATTCGGAAGTAATTGAGGCGCTCAGAAATATTATCTATAGCGACAACAATGCGGCCCTGTTGTCACACTCTATGATTATGGGATTATTGATGAGTCAAAATCGTGTTGCTCATACGATGATAGGAGAACTTCTTATAGCAGCGAGGCTTCAGGAAGGACTACGCCAAAGCATCGTAGAAAAAATTGATGAAGCAAGCATGGATGCTTTTCTATATATGCTCAAAATCATCATCGATCATGATTTGATTAGATATAGCTCTGTAGTGAGGGCGCTGGATGTGTGGACCGGTCTTGGCATTGAGGCCCAGAAGCCTGCTGTTGCTAAAAAATGTATAGAGACAGGCTATAGATGCTTGACCGATCACACGTTTTTAGAGGAATGTATAAACAGCAGAGACAGTATGCACATTTATATGGCGCTATGGGCGATAGCTGTCAGAGAAATCAAAGATACAAAGCCGATTATCGAACGATTCATGGCGGGGGAAGAAAAGCATAAAAAGCTGGTAGGACTGTATTTTCTAAATGAAAGCGGCTATTCAGATTTTATGTATGATCTGTCCCATACATATTTAAATGAAACGGATGAAGAGGTCCTTTACTGGATACTGGTAAACTATCCTACATTATCCCTTTACCAGTATAGCGGGGAAGGCTATGCAAAGGCAGGACATAAAACGAGCCTGCCGGTTGACATTGCTGAGAGGAAAATTCAATTTGACGAATTAAAACGCATAATAGACCGGATGCCTAAGAAGGAAATAACCTTTAAGGAAAGCGTATTTCCTTGGATAGATGTAACGCTAACAGAGGATTTTGTCACACAAAAAATGCTGTACATAGTTGGCTATGATATGAATGATACACTAACGGACGAGCTTTTGGATTATACAGATAAGATGAGCGCGGATACAAGGTATAATGTGCTGTGTAATTTTGTCGCAAGACCGAAAACTGAAAAACAAAGAGCATTTCTATTCGCTTCCCTAAGTGATAAGAGTATGTCCAATCGCGAAAGTGCATTGAAGCATATTGATTCACTGACATTGTCTTCGGATGAGTTTTCAAACGTAGAAAAGCTCCTGTCTCTGAAAACGGGTACCGTTCGGCAGGCCAGTATAAAGCTATTGCTGAAGCTCGATGCCGATGCACTATTTGACGTTACATCGAGACTTATAGCTGATAAAAACGAACAAAAGCGTTTGGCAGCGCTCGATATTATCTCCAGCATTGAAAAGAAGGAGAGCTTCGCATCCATCTATGATGCATGTCTGGAGCTTATTAAGCAGGTGAAGCATCCGACTGAAAAGGAGCAGGTGCTTATTGAAAAATTGCTGGCAACCGATAAGCCGGAATACAGCAAGGAGAATGGCTTCGGACTTTATAATCCTTCAGCCGAGGTGATGGTTCCGCCGCTTGCCGTTACAAAAGATTTTTCGCCGGAGCATATTTTCACGCTGACAGAGGATGAAGTAAAAACGCTCTACACGGACCTATACCATCTCATCTATCAGCATAGGGATTATGAGTATGAGGTCGAGATGTATGATGGAAGCCGCTCAAAAGTTGTACTCGGTGCTTCCTATAGCATACAGACGATAAAAAGGAACCGGGCAGAAGATGAGGAAGTAAGAGCGATCGATAATTATCCGTTGCCGGACATTTGGCGGGGGTTTCTTAAGGATCATAACCTGGGCTATCGTCAACTGCTGGAGTTGCAATTTTATGAACAGATCGAGGAGGATATCGAACGTGAGCCGTGGTTCGATACGCTTCTACATAATGTTTTCCCTATGCAAAAGGTGACAAGCATATGCGCCTTTTTGGAAACATTGGATTATCGTACCCATATTCAAAACATATTAAGCGCACTTATGGGAGAATTCGAAAAGCAGGAAGTATTTGCGGCAGCTCTGGATATGATGAAGTATATTACCCTACACGTTCCGCAGGATAAATTCACGGAATCATACAGCAAGCAGGATGAATCTAGATATTATTGGTACAGTAAGGACTATGTGACAGATGCGAATGAAATAAGCTTCTGGCTTAGTTGGATAAATAACAATGTATATGATACCGAAAGCTTCAAGGAATCATTCTACATTCGCTATACGTACTATAGAAATACCAACTTTGAACCCTACTATAAATTTTCACTTTCTTTTACTGATTTTGCTAGAGCGTACGATGAGGGCATTATCGACACCGATGAAATGTATAAGGAATTGATGGGCAGACAAAGCAGCAGAGACAACATCAGACAGATTACCACACCTGAAGGGGAAGGCTACAGAGGAAATCAGCATTTGAAAAGTTTTCCTTTCATGAAGGAATTCGAACATACTGTGGTGGAACGGATTCTCGATATTGAATTAAAAAGAGGTGACCTGCCTACTGAGGTTAGCTCCCTGGCTTCAAAAATAGTCCGATATGAAGGAATGACCCATTTCGTAGACATATTGGTCGGTATGAATAGCGAGACTTTTGTAAGGGGATATAATTATATTTCCGAAAACCCGACCAAGAAAGAAATCTTCAGCCATTTGCTGAAGGTATGCTACCCGAAACAGGATGAAGACGAAAAGTTATTGAAAAAGCTGTTGAAGGGTAGAAGCATATCGGAGAAAAGATTGCTAGAAGCAGCCATGTATGCACCGCAATGGATTGATATTGTAGAAAAGTACCTGGGCTGGAAAGGACTGAGAAGTGCAGCGTGGTATTTCCAAGCCCATGTGAATGAAGGCTTCTCGGCACAGAAAGAGACGATCGTTGCCCATTATTCGCCTATCGTACCAGCAGACTTTAATGATGGAGCTTTCGATACAGATTGGTTTAATGATGCGTATAAGACGTTGGGCAAAAAACGCTTTGAGCTGCTGTATGAGGCGGCCAAGTATATTTCTGGCGGGGCGAACCACAGGCGCTCACAGCTATTTGCCGATGCGGTTCTTGGAAAGCTAAAGCTTACGGATATGAAAAAATCCATAAAAGAAAAACGGAATAAAGATCATCTGCTGTGCTATAGTCTGATTCCAATAAAAAAAGACAAGCTTAAGGAGACGTTGCGCAGGTATGAATACATTCAGGAATTTTTGAAAGAAAGCAAACAGTTCGGCGCACAAAGAAGGGAAAGCGAAGCTAAAACCGCAGCAATCGCACTAGGAAATCTCGCAAGAAATGCAGGCTACAGCGATGTGACAAGACTTACATGGAATATGGAGACACAAAAAATTAAAGAAATTATGCCCTATTTGTCTCCAAAGGTGATCGAGGGAACTGAGTTATATATAGAAATTAATGAGGAAGGAAAAGCATCGATTAAGGCAATAAAAAACGGCAAGGAATTGAAGGGTGTTCCGACAAAATTGAAAAAGAATACGTATGTTACGGAGCTAAGAGACATCCAGAAATCCTTGAAGGATCAATATACACGGGCAAGATTGGCACTTGAACGTGTAATGGAAGCCGAAAATGGCTTTACATTACAAGAGCTCGTAAACCTGCAGGAGAACCCTGTTATTGCTCCGCTTATCAAACATCTCGTATTTATGACTGGTGACACGCTTGGATATTTAGAAAATGGCCGACTTACGACGCCATTTGGAAGCTTTTGTGAGCCGGAACCTGATGCCATGCTTTATATCGCCCATCCAGTGCACCTATATGAGAGCGGACAATGGAGCTTATACCAGAAGGATTTGTTTGAAAGACAAATCGTACAGCCGTTTAAGCAAGTATTTAGGGAGCTGTACAGGCCGAATGAGGATGAACTTGCAGAAGCGACAATATCTAGACGGTATGCGGGACATCAAATTCAGCCTAAGAAGACAGTAGCGCTGCTCAAGGGACGACTATGGACAGTAAGCTATGAGGAGGGGCTGCAAAAAGTATATTACAAGGAAAACATCATCGCCAAGCTGTATGCATTGGCTGACTGGTTCTCTCCGGCTGACGTAGAAGCCCCCACACTTGAAACAGTCGAATTTTTTGATAGGCTAACCTACAAACCGATACCGGTAGAGAATATACCAAAAGTTATCTTCTCGGAAGTGATGCGTGATGTAGATTTGGTAGTAAGCGTAGCACATGCTGGAAGCGTTGATCCAGAAGCTAGTCTATCCACCGTCGAAATGCGTGCAGCTATCGCGGTAGAAACACTGGATCTGCTCGGTATAGAAAATGTAATAGTAAAAGGCTCCCATGCACATATCGTAGGAAAGCTTGGAGAATATACAGTTCACCTGGGCAGCGGTATCGTTCACAGACAGGCAGGCGGTGCCTTGCATATTATCCCTGTGCACTCCCAGCATAGAGGAAGGCTATTCCTGCCGTTTATGGATGAAGATCCGAAGACCGCAGAAATTTTATCTAAAGTTCTGTTACTTGCTAATGATACAAAGATAAAAGATCCGAACATTCTAGAACAAATAAAAGTATAGCGATAACAACAAACACCCGAAGCCTGCCAACTTGATGTCTGTTCAAGCGATTGGCAGGCTTTCCGGTTGATAAACAAACAAATAAAGGGGGACAATGTTTTTGGGAATCGATGAAATTAATAAAAACCTTCAATTACATTTACCGCAAAATAGTATGGAATGCTTACGTCTCCATGCTAGAAAACAAGCAGAAAATGAATTCTTTCTACGATTGATGAATGGCGATGAAATCATAGAGCTTCTGTCATATTTACGTGAGAATAATGTATATAAGGATATTTGCCCGTTTTGGACAGATGACCACTCAAATTATGTTGCTATATACATCTCCGGTCCGCTGAAATATAGAGTATGCTATGTAGACCATGAGGAAACTGATCTTTCCCCGGCTTTTCGAAGTATAGATACATTTATTCATGCAGTAGAGGAAGATGATACTGCCGACTGGCATGATTTGAAGAAAGACTATCCTTCTACAGACAGTACGATAAAGGAGAAGCAAGATGATTTGCAGGCTGTGCAAGCACTTCAGAAAATACTTGATGAATATAAAGAGATAGATGAAGAGATACGATGCCAGTATATATTCTCGATTATGGCGTTAACACCGTCCGAGTCGCTTGATATGTTGCTTCACTATGTGGATGACGAGGACATGTACGTTCAGGAACGGGCTTGCGAGATACTCGGTTTTCATCAATATGTTCCGGCGAGAGATAAGCTAAGAACGATCGCGGAAACGGGAATGCATAATGGGAAGCTTGCCGCGAAAAGAGCGTTGGAAAAAATAAGGGCCAAAAGAAAAGAAAGAGAAGTATAGGATGTAGGGGAAGGAGAAGAAATCTAGAATTACTAAACAATGAAATTAATAAAATACGAGAATACATCACACTGGAGCTTTGTACTATCAATGAACTAGATGAAGCACAAATAGGATATGGTATCGATCCGGAAGGCAACTCACTTATAAAGGGAGAGGCGTTATGGGATGAGAATTGGATTGTAATAGGCCACGAAACGATGTGTGGGGATCCGATTATTGCAGATGTGACTGAAGCCGGCTATTCGATTTCAAAGCTAATGCATGATATGGGGAATTGGGAAAGCGGTTCTTATTTGGCACAATCAATGTTGGAGTTTCTGGATCATTTATGCTGTATCAATATGTTTATCCAGCAGAATGGTACGAACATTCGTAAGAGGGACGTTGAAAATTTGGTAAAGACAATCTCAAAGAAAGATACGTATGCAGATAATAGTAGTTGGAAGTCTTTATTGCAGCCACTATTTACTATCGCTAAAGAATATGAGAATACGATGAAAGTAAAAATAGCGGATATGCTTGGACAAGGGATGAAGATATCGACCGTTTCAGAGCGTGTAAACCTATCGAAAAAAGAAGTGTATGAGTATATGAAAACCTTGAGGGGGTATTCATAAGAGGGGCAATAATATTGGATCAAAAAAGCTAGAAGAATATTATAGGTGAGTATAATCTCAATCAACGCTTAGTAAAAGGGGATAAATCGGAGGATTAAATATGTACCTATATAAATTACACTTGATATTTTAACAGGGGAGCGTGATTGGAAGGAGGGGATTCGGAAAAAAGAAGAGGTTGGATGCGTCCTGCGATCCGGCAGAAGAAAAGCCAGCGTGTCTTTTTCCGACCGCTCCCACCCACCGCCCTTTCTTCTTTTCTTACCTCCCACCATAAAAATTTGTCAATGTATCAAATCAGGTGTATATAGATTGGTTTCTGAATAGTTATCTAGTACTTTACAAAGAAACGATGCTGGCATCGCTTAAAACAGGAAATTCACTGCAATTACTAAAAGCATGACACCACTTATGATTGTGCCGAATTGACCTAATGTGAAAGAACCAATACGAACGGAGGATACTTTATAACCAAAAACCACACCAGCCCAAACGGTTAGAAAGCTGCCAATTGCGGCCGCTAAGGATATAGTAAGCGGTGATAAACCAAGCAAACCTGCACCCAATCCGTTAGTCAGAGCATTCGCAGAGAGCGCAATGCCGAGAATAATCGCTTCCCCCCAACCAATTTCCCCGGATTTATCGATATCAGCTTTCTCAGGATCTTTTAGCACCTGTTTAATGCTGTTGATAGGTGCCTCATTCTCCTTAACCACTTTTGATATTTTCTTTTTACGCGGGATTGTTAATAAAATGATTCGGATGCCAATGATAAATAATAGGAAAGACCCGGCCAGAACGGGGAATATTCCGGGTAAAACCTGAGAAAGCCACTGTCCAAACAAAATACCAGTTACACTGAAGAGAAAACAGATAATCGCAATTAGCAGATTTGAAAGCCAACTAATCCGAATTCCCCGAATACCATACGATATACCTACCCCTAAGTTATCGATACTCGATGCAAGAGTAAAACCTAAGACAATTAACCACGCCATTTTATTTCCACTCCCTTCGTTTGCTGTAATTGTATTAAGGGTGTTGAGAATTTGTGTTTGTCCTTACAAAAACTGTTGAGAAACATTCAACGAAAAGTCTAATAAACGTTGGAGTGTTGAAATTTCATCAACACTTTTTTGTATTAAAAAGCACTTTTTTAAGCATTTCCCCATACTATGCTTCAACAGGATGAGAATTTAAATTAATGAAGGGGTGGGTGTAAATGTATTATTGTATTGTTTGTTCTCAACTTCATAAGAAAAAAACTGTTAAAAGTAAAATATTTAAAAACGGATTCTATGTAGATTCATTTTTAGGAAAACAGATTCATTTAGGTATATGTGGTGAAGAGGAAAGCGGTGAAAGTAAACAGGGAAAAATTACGCAAGCTACAATTGGAAATGTATAGAGAGAGAAGAATGAGTTTTTGAGAGTTGTTTACTAGTGTATTAATAAGGCGTGTACTGGAATCTCTGGTTCGAGTGGATCATCGTTCCCATTCACGCCTTTTTCGTTTATGAGATGAGTTTGCTTTAGTCTGTTGGGAATACTGGGGGGGACATTTCAAAGTAGTAACATTGAAATACTCATTACGCTGCAAATATTCAGGAGTCGTTACATATACTGTTGATAAAATTACAATGCTCATCAACATAAAAAGGAGGAACAGGATATGTTTGAAGACAGAAGAAATATACATCTTGGGTTACTGTTAAAAACATTATTGAAGGAACGTTCATTGTCAATGCGTAAACTTAGTGTACTTTCAGGAATTGATACAGCGACGATTTCACGAATCATAAATGGCAAACAAAAAGCAAACCCTCAACACTTACAAAAATTTTCTGAATGTCTTGGAGTTCCTACAGGAGAATTATTTGAAGCGGCTGGTTTTAATATTGAATGGAGACAGGAAAATGCGGATTCAGATATTCACAACTCTGTTGAGGTCATTCAAAATTTTCTTGAATCAGCTAAATTATTGGATCAACAGTATACAACAGCACGTGTTGAACAATTGTTAGTGAATTATAAACAATATGCACAAACAGAAGAGGGGAAAGAATCGATTCTTAAAAATTTTGAGGCAAAAATCCGGAAAGTGGATGGAATAGGTCCATTTATTGGTCATTTAAAGCAAATGTATGAGAAGTTTCGGTATGAGAAGTGTACACTAGTTGAATCTGCTTTAATGGGGAGCGCTCTATTTTATTTTATTTTACCTGTAGATGTTATTCCTGATTACCTATTTCCGATTGGTTATTTGGATGATGCTATGGCTGTAAGTATCGTTTTGAATCAATTGTCAAAAATGAAGAATGTTCAAAAAGAAGGATAAACTTCAGGCATAAAACGGTGTCAAGTCTAATAGTAAGAGATAAGGTCATAAAATAGTAGCTTCTCCTTGTGATTTCCAGATGTTTCTAGTTTGTGCAGACCTGTTTACTAACTTTTTAGGAGGGATTGTCATGCCCGAAGTATTATTCCGAATTGACTTGAACAAACCGATGGATGAACAAGAAACACCGGGACATAATCGGTGGCATCCGGATATCCCAGCCACTGTATCCGTCAATCCAGGCGATATTTTCCGTGTTGAATGTAAGGATTGGACTGATGGACAAATTTCCAACAATGATGATCCTTCCGACATTCGTGATGTGAACTTGAATCGGGTTCATGTGCTAAGCGGACCGATTTGGGTGAATGGAGTAGAGCCGGGTGATCTCCTTGTGGTAGATATTCTTGATATCGGTGCCATCCAGGGAGCGGAATGGGGATTTAATGGAGTATTCGATAAGCAAAACGGAGGGAGCTTCTTAACTGAGCATTATCCAGAAGCGCTTAAATCTGTCTGGGATTTTCAAGGAATTTACACGACCTCCCGTCATATTCCAGGTGTCAAATTCGCCGGTATCATCCATCCAGGTTTGATTGGAACTGCTCCTTCCCATGAAATGCTGGCCAAGTGGAATCAGAGGGAGAAAAAGCTATTCGATTCTAATCCGGATCGGGTTCCGACGTTAGCCAATCTCCCGACTCCTGATAGTGCCGTTCTTGGTACACTAAAAGGAGCTGAATTCGACAGGGTTGCCAGGGAAGGCGCACGGACTGTACCACCAAGGGAGAATGGCGGAAACTGCGATATTAAAAACCTGTCTAAAGGCTCACGTATTTATTTTCCGGTATTTGTAAAAGGAGGCAAGCTCTCGCTCGGTGATATTCACTTTTCTCAGGGTGACGGGGAAATTACTTTTTGTGGCGGAATTGAAATGGCCGGGTGGGTTGATCTTCATGTCGATGTGATTAAAGGCGGGATGTCGAGGTATAACGTCATTAACAACCCAATGTTTAAGCCGGGGCCGGTTGAGCCGCATTACAGCGATTATTTAGTGTTCGAAGGCATTTCCGTTGACGAATTTACGGGGGACAACCATTACCTTGACGCCCATATTGCCTACCGCCGCGCCTGCCTGAATGCGATTGAATACTTGAAAACGTTAGGCTACACGGGAGAGCAGGCATATATGATTCTCGGAACAGCCCCTGTAGAAGGTCGGATTAACGGAATTGTTGATGTCCCGAATGCATGCTGCACGGTTGCGATACCGACGGCGATCTTTGACAAGGATATTCTTCCAAAGCTGAATCGTCAATAGAATCACAAGCCGAAATAGTAAGCGTTAGTAATCCGGGGAGAGGTGTAAACAAATGCCCATCTATGAGTATCGTTGTAGGGAATGCGGAGATTTTGAAAAATGGCTGACTATGCAAGAGACTGGGCTATCGGTGGAATGTCCTACCTGTGATGAACAGGCGGAACGGGTATTTTCTGCACCGGGTCTGATGATAATGTCTCATAATATCCGTAAGAGGATAGAGTATGGGGCGGAACCAAAGGTGATGAGTAAGCAGGAATTGGATATGAAGCCTCACTATCATCGTCATAGTCATAAAAAAGAGCCAAGCCGTCCATGGCAAATTGGACATTAAGATCACGCATTTATAAACGAAGACTTTCCTAATCCCATTGGTTCCTCCTGGAATGATAACCTCCTTTCCGAAATTTGGAGAGGGGGTTATTTTTGTGAAAAAGAGCAGGATGAATAAATAGTTTATCCATGAAGCAAATCAGCATGATAAAATGAAATATCAATCTATTATTCAAAAAAAGAGTATAAAGCTCTCGTGATAAATGAATAAATAATAAAAAATAAATTGTCAGTATTTTTATATTTATTTACGTGTTTTATCTGAAAAGGTATAGTAGGTAGAGGGTTTATACATTACATAGTTTATTTTAAAAAATGCGTAAAGCATACAATGGAGAATTGATTGCTATGAAAACGGAGACTGCATAAAGATGGGAGACCAGAGAAATGATTCGTGTCGGTGTACTAGGGTTAGGTGTCCATGTCCCTGAAAACATTGTAACAAATGATGATTTGGCCAGGATAATGGACACTTCTGATGAATGGATTCGAACAAGAACAGGAATCGAGAGAAGGCATATCGCATCAGAGGATGAGAGTACATCCGATATGGCGACGATTGCAGCGCAAAAAGCCATCAAAGATGCCGGGTTGGCGGTTGAAGACATTGATTTAATTCTAGTAGCAACCGCAACTCCCGATTATATGTTTCCTTCTACAGCCTGTTTGGTTCAAGATAAACTAGGAGCGAGGAACATAGGAGCAATGGACATTGGTGCTGCTTGTTCCGGCTTCATCTATGGAATGGTTACAGCCAAACAATTTATTGAAACAGGCGCATACCGTTATGTGTTAGTCATTGGCGCCGAAAAATTCTCTGAGATTGTAGATTGGAATGACCGTAATACAGCTGTTTTATTCGGTGATGGAGCAGGAGCGGTTGTTCTTGGTCCCGTAAGTGAACACAAAGGGATACGCTCCTTTGAGCTGGGGGCCGATGGAAGTGGTGGCCAACATCTCCGTACAGATAAAAAGGTGAAAATGAACGGGCGAGAAGTGTATAAATTTGCTGTTCGCCAAGTTCCAAAAACGATCTTACATGTAATGGAGCAAGCGAATGTTACAATAGATGATGTTCATATGATCGTTCCTCATCAAGCTAATATTCGAATTATTAAAGCGGCACAAGAAAAGCTCGGGATTGAGGGCCATCGCATTTCTGTAACCGTAGACAGGTATAGTAATACTTCTGCCGCTTCGATTCCACTATCGCTGCATCATGAAGTTACAACCAGAAGAATTAGCGATGGAGATACATTGGTCTTAGCCGGCTTTGGAGGCGGGTTAACCTGGGCAAGCCTCGTTATAAGATGGGGGCAATAGTTTAAGATAGGAGGAGACATAATTATGAATAAGCAACGCGTTGTTATTACAGGAATCGGGATGATTACCCCGTTAGGAAACGATGTGAAAACCACTTGGGACGGGATCGTAGGGGGACGTTCAGGAATCGGTCCGCTTACACGAAGGGATGCCGAGAAATTTCCGGTAAAAGTAGCGGGGGAAGCGAAGGATTTTGATCCTGCAAACTATATAGATAAAAAAGAAGCACGAAAAATGGACCGATTTACGCAATTTGCAGTTGCCGCTTCTTTGGAAGCTGTGCACGATGCAGGCATTAAGGTCGGGGAAAATGTTGATGCGGAGCGCATTGGCGTTTGGATTGGCAGTGGAATTGGTGGAATGGACACGCATGAGGAGCAGTTTAGAAGATTTGAGGAAAAAGGATACAAACGGGTAAGTCCGTTTTTCATTCCGATGATGATTCCTGACATGGCTTCGGGCCAGGTCTCCATTTTAACTGGTGCAAAAGGGGTTAACGCTTGTACGGTAACCGCTTGTGCATCTGGAGCGAATTCGATCGGAGATGCTTTTAAAGTAATCCAACGTGGGGATGCCGACATTATGATTGCAGGTGGTACAGAGGCCCCCATTACTGATTTGGCGTTAGCGGGTTTTTCCAGTATGACAGCACTTAGCTTTAATCCAGACCCGGAAACAGCAAGCCGCCCGTTTGATAAAAATCGGGATGGATTCGTTATGGGAGAAGGAGCAGGTATTTTAATTCTTGAAAGCCTTGAGTCTGCTATACGTAGAAAGGCAAACATTTACGGTGAGATTGTAGGATACGGCGCGACTGCGGATGCCCATCATATTACCACGCCTGCGCCTGGTGGGGAAGGTGGGGCCAGAGCGATGAAATTGGCCCTCGATGATGCAGGAGTAAAGCCGGAAGATATTCAGTATATTAACGCGCATGGTACAAGTACGTTTTACAATGATTTATACGAAACGCAGGCAATCAAGTCTGTATTCGGGGAGCATGCATACCAGGTAGCTGTGAGCTCGACTAAATCCATGACAGGGCATTTGCTTGGAGCGGCAGGCGCGATTGAAGCGGTATTTTCGATTCTGGCAATAAAAGAAGGTGTGTTACCTCCTACCATTAATTATGAAACACCTGATGAAGAAGTGGATTTGGATTATGTGCCTAATGAGGCGAGAAAAACGGACATACAGGCTGTCTTGAGTAATTCTTTAGGCTTTGGCGGTCATAATGTGTCATTAGTGTTTAAAAAATATGAATAGGCATATGTAGTAATAGCAAGCAAAAAGCTGTCTCAATTTACAGAGACAGCTTTTTGTCTTTCGTTTATTTTTGTTAGCTTGATTACCGCCGCGCCTACATGCGTGTAAATCCCTCTTCTTGCATGTACTGCTCCGCTTCTTCATGTGATTCAAAAGATGCTTCCAGGTTTAATCCTGTATACACGTTCCATAAATCGTTTTCATGTACAAGTAAAAGTATGTGTTTTTCTGGTCCAATCCAGCGTTCACCTTCAGCAGTGGAGCACTCTGCGTCTGCCTCCGCATGGTCTGAGAGGGAATAGATAGACGATTGAATTAAGGAGCGCAGGGCATCTGCCGAATAGTCACGGATATTGACCATTCCTTTATTATCTGAATCGTATTCAGGCAGACGGCCAGCGTAGACAAAGCCATTACCGTTCGGGTGCAAGTGGTGAACGACTATTTTTTTGTCAAATACGCTTTCTTCGTAATGAAAGTTCACTCGTCCGAGTGACACATTTTTTCGTTGCAATTGCGGGAACGATTCGATAATCGCTAATTTCTCTTCAAAAGTTAACATACATTGAGCCTCATTTTTAGTGGATTGATTTCGTTTGTTGATTATACCACATGCTCCTTTTCCGGTGAAAGCTGTATTGCCAGGAATGGACAAATCTTCTAGAATAATAAGAATGAGCAATAATAAACCTACTGCACTTATGATGAAGTACCTGTACTCCCTTATTTTAGAATTAGGGGAGAAGCCGGACTCTTTATTATCCCGGCTTTCCTACGAAGAAGCCATGGATTGGATGAATCGGCTCAAACGTCAAGCAAAAGAAAAAGCGAAAGCATTTCAAAATCATTCTTCCTTTCATGAACAGTCAGTAAGGGCGATTGATACGAGCGATCATAAAGAGCTTGCCTGGCTTGGGAACCAGCTTAGTCTTACTTACTATGGGCGTCCATGTAAAGTGCCGATAGAATGGGACAAGTCATTGAAGAATGCGGCCGGTTTCTTTGCTTTTAACCAGCATATCCATAAGCCGATACGTATCGTACAAAGCATGTGGCAATATAATCAATTCGGGGCCCAGCATGTGATCGGTACGCTTAAGCATGAACTTGCCCATTATCATTTGTTCATAGAAGGGAAACCATTTCGGGATGAGGATGAAGTGTTTAAGCAGGAATGCAAGCGCATTGGAGCGCCGCTATATGCTTTGGCTATGCAGGAGGGCTATGAGACAAGCTGTGCGGCCTGCGGGACGTTCGCCGGGCTTGAGAAGAAGGAGCGCAAGAAACTCAAAAGCCGTTGTTGTAAGGAACCGCTACGTTTTGGTTCGCATGTGCTGATTTTCCCTAATGGGGTAAGAGTAGAAGTAGAAAAATAATATGCTAAAAAAGGAACCTACGTATCATATGAAACCAAATCCCCACATCCATCCTTTGTGTGCAGAAGCAATTCAAAAGATTGTACGCATGGAAAACCCTAAATTTGCCGACTTTGTAGCTTTAAAGACACATGGAACCGATGTATATTCAGCTATGGGTTGGGATGAGCTGCAACAATACATAAATGAAGAGACAATTGTGATTGTCGAGCAGTTTGAAGATGAAACCAATATCCTTTCTGCGTTACGGTGGGTAGCCAGAGGGTTACCTGCTCGTTATGCTATGCGCAAGGCCAGCGCCGATTATTCGATGTATCGCTATAAAGGTACATAGTCAGTAGAGGAAAGAAGTCGGAAAGGATGATTGTATGAACATAAAAAAAATGGTAGATACAATAGAGCCACAAGAAATGGACACGGAATCGTTTATTTCCAGCTTGCATAATAAAATCATACATTTTTACAAAGAAAAAAGCGTGGAAGGGTATGTTGAAGTTCTGAGAGACATGCTATCGTTAGCCGTTCATCTTAAGTTTGATCTTGTTTTAAAGCATTTTGGAACCGCGCCTGTTGTCGCTCCGGATGCAACAATGCAGTTTCAAGAAATGTTTAAGTGTCTGGCTACGAGGGGCACGAACAAAAATTGGTTTTTGGACTTGTTCGCCCTATTTTTGGGTTTGGGCACTGTTCTTCAATTCGATGCGAGTATGATTGAAGAAACCTTTTTTAAGGAAAAGGGCATGTGAAACAGATGTGTTCGGATTTTAAGCAAAGCGTTAGAAGCCACAGCAGATTGTACATATCTGCTGTGGCTTTTTTATGTACAACAACGCATGCTAAACAGATTTGTTTATCCCATTCCACAATGTCGCATACTAACACAAAAGGACAGGAGGAAAGCGATGTATCGTTTATATTCTCATAATGATTTGGATGGAGTCGGATGTGGAATTGTTGCCAAACTAGCCTTTGGAGAAAACGTAGACATTCGCTATAATTCCGTAGCGGGACTGGATTTTCAGGTCGAGCGCTTTCTAGAGAAAGGCCGAAGCGATGATTGCCTTTTTATTACCGATCTCTCTGTGAATGAAAAAAATGAACAACGTCTTGATGAGCACGTCAAAAAAGGTGGGAAGGTCAAACTAATCGATCACCATAAAACCGCTCTTCATTTTAACAAATACGATTGGGGAATGGTTCAAGTTGAGTATGAAGATGGGCGATTGGCTTCCGCAACGTCGCTGCTGTATGAATATTTGATACAGCATAAATTAATGGAACCCTCTAAGGCATTAGGTCAGTTTGTCGAGCTGGTCCGCCAATATGATACATGGGAATGGGACAAGAACGGAAATATCGAGGCCAAACGCTTAAATGACCTTTTCTTTATGATCTCCATCGATGAATTTGAGGAGAGAATGATCCAAAAAATTAATATGGGTGACTCATTCAAGTTTGACGATTTCGAACAAAAGATATTGGATATGGAAGACAGTAAAATTGAGCGATACGTCCGCAGAAAACGGCGGGAAATGGTTCAAACCTTTATCGGAGAGCACTGTGCGGGTATTGTTCATGCGGAGTCCTATCATTCAGAGCTGGGAAACGAGTTAGGAAAGGATAACCAGCATCTTGATTATATTGCCATCATTAATGCAGGGGGAAAGAAAATCAGTCTCCGAACTATTCATGATCATATCGATGTGTCAGACGTTGCCCATCGTTTTGGTGGTGGCGGCCATGCGAAAGCGGCGGGATGCTCGTTAACGGAGGAGGCCTACCGCTTATATGTTGCCGAACCGTTTCATATCGAACCGGTGAGAGCGGATGCCTTTCGAAATGTATATAATTGTAAAGGCTCCAATAATGGATCTTTATACGAAAACAGACAGGAGGATACGTTTTTCATCTATCCGCTGAGCGAAGGAGAATGGATGATTGAAGAAAACGGTTCAAACATGGCGCTCACGTTCGACTCCTTTGAAGAAGCGGAACGGTTTATAAAGAGAAATCATGCTGCCTGGCTTGTGCGGGATGAAATCTTCGTTGCCTATCTTATGGAAAACGTAATGCACACAAAAACGGGTATGAATGAAAAAAATAGCGATGGCTTTGTTTCTTATTCGCCGACTCCTAATGAATATGAACGTGAGAATACGACACTGCCTCATTAACGACAAAGAGAGGTGTATACCATGCTCTCTTCGGAAGAAAGAGATAAGCAAGCATTCATGAAGAAGTGCGCCCGATGGATAGAAACCCGCTTTGAATGCGAAGTGTATTTTATTCATAATGATGAGAAAATAAACGGGATGGCGGAGTATCGTAACGGTGGACACATTATTTATATTCTGGGGGATATCGAGAAAATAGGTGTGGATCTTTTTCTCGATATTCTTGCCCATGAGGCGGGCCATGTATTGTACAATAAGCGTGCGATGGCCCAAGGTATCTCTTATGAGAAAATTGTACGACGTACCGCGAGCAAGCTTAAATGCTTCGATCAGCTTCTAGAAGAGAAGCTGATTACCAATGAAGAGTGTGACCGTCTGTATGCAGCGATTGAAGAAGAATGGGAAAGCAACAGAGAGAAAGAGAGTATTATAGCCGAACTTCGTGAGTTTCTTCAGCAGCAAAAGTATGATTAACGTAATATAAAACAGGGAATCGTAAAGAAAAGACAATCATGTGTGGGGAGGAATTGGAATGGATAAGAAGAAAAAGCTTGAAGAAGAAGTTGCCCATCTCCTTACAGAAGGAAAGATGGAGGCCAGAGACCCAAAGAAAGAAGCAGTTGACCGTTTGCCAGCAAAATACGAAGTACGTATTCAGACGACACAAGACCTTGTTGTAGAGGAAACAAAACTCTACCGTCAACTAGCAGAGGAAATAGACGATCGGTACGACAAATATATGAAAAAACAAAACGTTCATCAGCCGGATGAAGCTGCGAGACAACGGAACAGAAACAATCCCGGCAACCAGAAAACACAGCAAGGAAGCCCAGAAGCTGTACAATCGCTGAATGAGAATTATGATAGTGTATTGGATGACAAAGAGCATGAAGCGGGTAGGGTAGAAGGGATGAACGTATACGAACAAGCATTTAAAAGTAAGGAAAGATAATTTTTTCCGAAACATTCAAAAAAGCTGTCTCATTTTACCGAGGCAGCTTTCTTTTTAACTCGAAAAGAAAGGAAAAATCTTGTATACTATACGTACTATAGAGAGTTACGCGACTGATTGTGATAGTATAAAGCAGAAAAGGAATAACATAGAATGCAAAGTCTGCTCGGTTGCTATTTTCAAATACCTGGCAGGCTTTTTTGTCTATGCTACAAATATAATTCGGGAGGAGGGAATTGAATATGAATAAACTAATTTTTATGCTCGGAATTTCCGGTAGCGGAAAAAGCCGTCAGGCAAATGAAATAGCTAAAAAAGAGAAGGCTGTAGTTGTATCTACAGATGCCATTCGCAAGGAGCTATTCGGGGATGAGTCACGGCAGAAAAATACGAATCATGTCTTTTATGAAGTGTATAGCCGGATCGAAAAAGCGTTGGCGGAAGGACGGTCCGTCATCCTTGATGCGACTAATTTAGATCGGGAAAAGAGAATAAAAGCTTTGCAAAAGTTCCATGGTGTTGAAAAAGAGTGTTATTATCTCGATGTACCTTATTCCATTTGCCTGCAACGAAATCAAAACCGAAAACGGAAAGTGGAGAATGATGTTTTAGAAAAGATGCGCAAAAACTTTCATTTTCCAATCGCAAATGAGGGCTGGGACCGAATTCATATCCTTCATGAACAAGCTCTCTATAACATAAGTAAAACCGAATTTGTTAAGCTTCTGCAAAAAGAACCCGCATACGACGAATTGTTTGCGTCTCTGAAAGACATTCCGATTTTCAAGGAGATGTATCAGTTTAATCAAGAAAATCCGCATCACCAGCATCCATTATGCAAACACACCTACCACGTTTTTGAGTACGTCAATGCCTTCTATACGGAAAAGGATAAACAAGTGATGCAAGTAGTTGCCTTGTTTCATGACATCGGAAAACCTTTCTGCAAAGCATATAAAAAGCTAAAAGGCCATTACTCATATTACGGTCATGAATATGTATCTGCACAAATCGCGTGTCACTTTTTATATGAGTTGGGATTTACGGAAGAATTTATCCACGAAGCAGTTAATTTAATTCAATATCACATGAAAATCAATTACGGCGGTCAGGAAGCTGTGTCGGAAATATACCGGCTTTTAGGTGACGAATACTTATGGAAGCTTTATTTCTTTAAGGAAGCGGATATATATGCAAAGTAAGCGTGCAAGAGAAAGGAGGAACGAGGACATGAGGGTAAAATATCCGAGAACGTTTCATCTACCCTGGTCAAGGAGTTATACGCATGATGACAAAGTGCTGAAACATGTTCAGCATTTCGAAGGGAAAGAAGTAGTCGTGACAGAAAAGATGGACGGAGAAAATACGACCTTGTACCGCGATTATTTACATGCCCGCTCAATCGATAGTAAGGATCATCCTTCACGACACTGGATAAAAATGTTTCATAGTATGTTGAGTGGTTCTATTCCAGAAGGATGGAGACTATGTGGAGAAAATATGTTTGCCCAGCATTCTATTTATTACCAAGAGCTGCCTAGCTATTTCTTGTTATTTTCCATTTGGAACGAACGAAATATGTGTCTTGCCTGGGGTGAGACGGAAGCATGGGCAAAGAGACATATGATCGAGACGGTGCCTGTGCTGTACCAGGGAATATGGAATGAGGAAGCAATTAAAAAATGTTATACGAAACAATCAGTATTCGGCGGCGAACAGGAAGGCTTTGTCGTCAGGCTTGCCGATGAATTTCATTATGATGATTTCATTTATTCTGCTGCAAAATTTGTTAGGAAAAATCATGTGCAAACTGATGAACATTGGATGAACAAACCTGTTATTCCTAATACCTTGAAAAAATAAACAGGTAGTAGCAATTAAGTATGCACAAACTTCTTAATTAGATCGTTTAGTTCATCATGCGCTTTTGTTGGAATCTGATGTTTTACATTAGATATTAATACAAATTCGCTATTAGTTATATTTTTATGGATAAGTCTTCCATAGGGATGGAAATGCTTATCTTCTGCTCCATACACCAACAATACGGGAAAAGGAATGGTCCGTAGCTGGTTTGTGCAGTTATACGTTAAACTATATCGATAGTACTCTTCCACATTTCTTTTATCGGCTTTTTTGGCATCCTTCAACAATTCTTGAAATATCGCCATCGTATCGGAATTGCTCCAGGAAATGGAGTAGGCCAGTGTGGAGAGCGCTCCGGACCTGGCAAGTGTAGCTCCCAGAGAAATCAGATTTTTTAACCACCAGCTGTTTACTTCTGAGATCCCGCCAACGAGAATGGCTCCTAATGCCCGTTCGGGAGCCGTCAGCAAAAACTCAAGAGCAATGGAACCGCCTGTTGAATAGCCGCACACGAATGCTTTTTCTATGTTAAGGTGATCCATGATTTCTTTCATGTCTTCAACGATAAGCGAATACGTCAGCATTTGCGCAGAGGGTTGGCTTTTACCATGCCCTCGTATGTCAAACGCAATAACTGTAAAATGTTTTGAGAGCTCCTTAAGCTGATAGGCGAAATTTACGCTGCTGAGTACAGGGGGATGAATAAAAATAAGCGGCGTCCCTTTTCCTTGAATCATATAGTGTAAGGAAACGCCCTTTATTTTCAGGTATGTCATGAACCGTATCACCTCAGTAAAATATACACTCGTAGTTTGGCGGAGAAATAGAATTCTTATTCAATTTTATTGGCGTATTTTCGCATATCCAATTTCTTTATGGGACACCATGTAGAATGTATTAATGAAAGGAAACAGAGAGAGGGAAGCACAAATGAATGAATTAAAGACTCCTTTAACCTTTGATTTTCATACTCATCACGAACGCTGTGGTCATGCAAAGAAACCGATTCGCGACTATATTGAGGCAGCTATTAGTCAGGGGCTTGCTATTATTGGAATTGCAGATCATTCTCCTTATTTTACATACGAGGAAGACCAGGCTTTTCCTGGCATCGCCATGGGGAAAAGCGAGTTCCCCAAATATGTAACGGAAGTTTTACGGCTAAAGGAAGAGTATAGCGGGAAGATCGAAGTACTGCTTGGCGTAGAATCAGACTTCTTTCCCGAACACGTAGAGGCCTACCGCCGTTGTTTCGCCCCGTATCCATTCGATTATATTATTGGTTCGGTTCATAAAGTAGACGGAGTAAGCATCTTCAACAAGAAGCGTTGGAATGGGTTGACCCATGAGCAAAAAGTAAAAAGCAAAGAAACATATTATTCACTTATTGAACAATCGGCCCGCAGTGGCATGTTTCAAATTCTGGGCCATATTGATGCCATGAAGGGCTTTTATCCTGCCTTTTCCGATATTCAGACGGAAGCGGTAGAAAAAACGCTGCAGATTATCGCCGAATGCGATGTTGCGATTGAAGTGAATACATCAGGTAAAACAAAGGCTGCCGGAGGGTGGTATCCTTCCGATGATATTCTGGAGCGCGCGTTATACTACGGAGTGAAAGTTACATTTGGGTCAGATGCACACACGCCGGAAAGGGTCGGAGAAGATTTTGAATTAGTTCGTAGGCGGCTTAAGGAGATTGGCTTTATCGAATGGGCGATTTTCCGGCAAAAGAAAAGATTCCTAACTCCGTTATAAGAAAATCGGTTCTATATACCCGAGTGATAGGAAGTAAGAAAAGAAGGAAGGGCGAAGGGGGAGCAGATGGAAAAGGACACGCTAGCTCTTTTAACCCACACGCAGGATGCTTTTGATTTCTTCCTTATATTTTCTCTTACCTCCAACCACTTTGGGGTTAGTACGTCATAAATTCTCGTAATCATGTCATAACATGGGGTAATACAAGGCCGCCATATGCAAACGCCAAAACAATAACAAGGGCCGGATGCAATTTCAATTTCGTTATACAAAGCAAGGCAATGGCCGCGATTCCAATCGATTGTAAAAGCCCGATGTTTTCATAAGAAACAAAACCCATATCATATGTAAGCAACAGTAGCATAACGGCAATAACCGGTTGCACAAGAAGCGTCATTCCTTTAACAACAGGAGAATTTCGATATTTATTTAGGATTTTTAAAAGAACAATCAGAGCGATTGCTGATGGTGCTACTGTTGCTAGAGTCGTGACAAGCACGCCCAGCCAGCCAGCTTCCTGATAACCAATAAAGGCGGCAATTTTAGTCGCAATGGGTCCAGGGAGCGCATTGCTTACCGCTAACATATCGCCAAACTGTTCCGTTGTTTGCCAATCATAATGATTGACGATTTCCTCTTGCGTAAGCGGAATAGAAGCCGGACCTCCGCCATATCCAAGTATGTTGGCTACAAAAAAACCCCAGAATAATTCCCACAGGTTTATTAAAATCATAAAGGAAGTCCCCTTTCATGTTCATGCTCTTTCTGTTGTCTCCGTCTTTCCATCTTGTTAGCAACAGCAAAGTGAGACGTACCATAGGCTAGAAAGAGAATAATGACAATGGCGGGGTGAAGCTCAACAACGGAAAGAAGGAGGAAGGCAAGCAGACCAAAGCCGAGGCCAAGCAGCTTGCCTAGCCCTTTCCACGCCTTTGCGAAAAATTCATAGGCCATTAAACCGAGCATTACGGCAACAACGGGCCGGACGGCTGCCACCATTCCAGCCACAATGAGCGAATCCTTTAATGAGTACAACGTTCCGAGTAAAGCAATAATAGCAATATTGGTTGGAAGAATGTGGGCAAGCACAGCAATGATGGCGCCGATGGTTCCTTTTTTATGATAACCAAGATAAGCAGCCATCTTGGTTGCAATGGGTCCTGGCAGCGCATTGGCCAACGCTAAAATTTCTCCGAATTCCTCTTCTTTTATCCACTTGTATTTTACAACAGCCTCATGCTGAATTAATGGAATAACAGAGGGGCCACCACCGTAACCAAGAATCCCTGTACGCAACATAGCGAAGATAATTTCTTTATACGAAGACAGACTCATCCTTTTCCCCACCTTTCTATGCAAGATACTTCTTTATAATTTCATTCCCATTCGACTCTTGTAGCGTTTGATGAGCATTTGTGACTCCACGCGCGCAATCCCTGGCATAGAATACAAGGTATTTTGCATGAAATCTTCCATCTCTTTCATGTTTGCAAACATACCATGCATGTGCAGGGTGCTTGGGCCAGTCATATGATAGAGGCTTGTCACCGATGTTTCAGCTGCCAGTTGCTCAGCTACTTCATGTAGATGTCGCGGCTCTACATCTACATTGAAAAATGCAGAAATTTGAATTCCTACTCTTGCGGGATTAATCACCGCAGTAAAACGCTCAATAACACCTGACTCAATCAGCGCATTCACTCTTGATTGAACAGCTACACGGGAAAGCCCGACTTCTTTAGCTAAATCGGTGTAAGAAATGCGTCCATTTTCATGAAGAAGCCCAATGATTTTTCGATCGATATCATCAATCTCCATAGGCGGCATTTCATTCAGTTCAGAATACTTGTAAACCATGTTCCTCACTCCCAAGTTTTCATTAATTCCTAATAAAAGGTTGCTACAAAAGAAAGTGTACTTTATGTAAGTTTTATTCGATATAAAATTTCGAAACGAATGTTTTTTTCTGTTTTTTATTTCGTTATGTATAAATATATAAAAAAGAAAATTTTGAATCAACAGTTTTTTTATAAAGAAATTATAGTGAAAGAGAGGGAGGGAAATCTCTATATAAATTACACTTGATATTTTGACAGGGTAGCGTGGTTGGAAGTAGGTGATTCAGAAAAAGAAGAGGGTGGATGCGCCTTGCGATCCAGCAGAAGAAAGGGCTCTTGGCTCTGGCAAACCGGTGTTGATCGAAATTCATACGGATAGGAGTATTTTTTCAGTAGCCCAGGTTAAAGGCAGATAGGTTTTTTTCTTTATTGGTAATAAGAGTACTCGACTGTTATTTTAGCCGAAATCTCCAGTTGTCCTGGTTGAATAGGAGTAGCTACACTTTTTGCGTAGAGGGCAGTTTGATAGGGAACGGGTTCCGAGGTAGCAGATACTTCTTGAACCTGGTTTGGAACTTGATGTAGCGTAGCCCCTAACGTTTTTGCTATGGTAACCGCTTTTTGCTCAGCATTTTTAATAGCCAGCGACAGGGCTTGATTATAATATACGTTCGGATGTGCGACTGTAAATTTGATGTCTGAGACAGAATTGGCGCCATTTTTGACAGCCGTATCAATGACAAGCCCTGTCTGATCGATTTTGTCGATGGTAATTTGGAGGAGATAGGTGACTTTATATCCGCGAAAGGTCTGTTTTCCATCTTCATAGTCATATTGTATATCTATTCTATACTCCACTGTCTTCAAATTTTCCCTTGGAATCCCTAATTCCATAAGTGAGTTGATTATATTTGACATAGTTTCGGCATTTTCTTTTTGGGCTGTACTTATGTTTGGGGATTCTGTGATTGCACCTAGTACGATAATGGCTCTGTCAGGAGTCGTAGGGATCGATCCTTCTCCAGATACTTTTATTATGTACTGATTATTGGAGGGGAAGAAGGGAGACATCATGGAATATGGAGGGAAATAATACATAGCCAGCCGCCTTTCTTAGACATGAGTTATTATAGACACCTGTTGATTGTTCAGAGAGGAAGAAACACTAACAACGGGGCACGAACAGGGCTCCTTTCGTCTCCCTTCCCGAGCGGTTGTCTCCAGTCAAGCGAAAGAGGGCAGCAACTGTCTTCCTCTCCGTGTCTACCCAGATGTTTTGCTGTCCCGCTTGACCGGGGCAAGAAGCGAGCACAATAACCTTCTGTACGGGAGACGAACCGATGCTCGTTTGGGGCTCGTTGTGGTGACTATACACTCTGGATGGTACTGGATAATCAACACTCTTGTTATTATAATATAGGCTCAATATCAAAGAATGTGCTTGACCGTTTGAAAAGAAGACAAAACGTGGTGAGGGATAGGAGGGCTGGAGAAAGAAGAGGATGGATACGCCCTGCGCTCCAGCAGAAGAAAGGCCAACGTGTCTTTTTCCGACCGTTCCCGCCCACCACCCTTCCTTCTTTTCTTCCCTCTCACCATAAGAATTTGTCGATGTATCCAATCAGATGTATATAGAGCGATAAAAAAGGTTATACCCTATGAGATAGGATATAACCTTTTTTGACAACAGCAAAACAAAACTATCTTAATCTTCTTTTCACTATCTTCTTTTTCGCTACTCTCCGAACCCGAGTTCTTCTCAAAACTTCGGCAGTACCTCTAGGTGCTCTACCAGTTCTTTGAATTGTATCAATTTCGGCATCGGTTAACAAACGGTTTACCATGATAAAAGAAGAGGTAATATCATTAAAGTTTAAAGATGGATCTGCTAGAGTTTCTACATCTCTTGGTTCTCTAAATATCAACCGCCTACCTCTGTAGTTGGCATTTTCAAATAATACGAGTGTAACATCACCATCAGCCTCTAATTCGAAACTTGATAAGACATCATTGAAGTTAAAAGCATTTAGAAGGTTACGTACACCGATATTTCCACGAAATCTTAATTGCCTTCCCGTAAAATTAGCATCAGCAAATAAGTTTAAAGTTACAACTTGTCGGATGCCAACTCTTCTCCTACGTTGTACTCGTCCTATTGTTGCCTTTTTCATATTATCACCCCCTTTTGTTTTTAGTATATGAAAGGGAGTATTTGCATGCTTGTACCATTGACTATTTATTCATAGTTTTCTCGTATAAATATATTTTTTCTTAAGGGTGTTGATTATCCAGCATCGTCTGGAATCGATAGTTGCTGCATGTGAAAAGATAACCGTATTTTTTTCACAAGAAGTTCCCGTTAGTTAATGTTTTTATATAAATTACACTTGATATTTTGACAGGGGAGTGTGGTTGGAAGGAGGAGATTCGGAATGCGATCCGGCAGAAGAAAGGCCACCGCCCTTCCTTCTTACCTTCCACCATAAACATTTGTCGATGTATCAAATCAGATGTATATAGGCAAAACTTTGGAAAGTGGATGAGTCACATACTCATGAAGTGGATCATGTGTTTTTTTTAACTGCTCTTTATTATTAAAAAAGGGCTCAATATTAAAGAATGTGCTTGACCGTTTGAAAAGAAGACAAAACGTGATGAGGGATAGGAGAAGGGATGGGCATGTCACTTGGTTACGCTGCACAGGGAAGGATAACTGATCGCTTCAGGAGACAAGCAACTCCCCCACAAAAGGGACAAAGAAGCTGTATCTTCGAACAGTTGTGGGCAAATGCACGCTTGTTTGTCTTCTTCCACTGGGAGATTGCGTAAAAGCGTTCCGTTGCCCCTTCCTTGTAACTTTATCAAGTTTCACATAATGCACATAAATTAACTAAATGTACTGTGATAATATAAGTTATGTAATAACACACCTGTTGATTATCCATAAGGTAGAAGAAAGAAGATGTACGCGTCGGCGTGTTCCCTCGTCTTTTTCTCGCAAGGAGGAAACACGGCCACTTTGTGGCGCCAAGTTCGGACCGGCAAAACATCTAGGTGTTTCAAAGCGGGAGACAGTTGCCGGTCGATTTCCTCCTTGGCGCCATACGCTCCACACGATAAAGAAAACGTAGCTGGTGCCGCAGGCAACAACTCTAGTTGCTCTTATGTAGCTCTGCTGTAAAAAACAAAGGGGACGCACGCCGTACGCGTCATTCTTTTCTATCCGTCTATGGATACCAAGGGTGTTGATTGTTCAGAGGGGAAAAGACCACCACAACGGGACACAAACAAGGCCTTTCGTCTCCCTTCCCGAGCGATTGCCCGACCAGGCGAAAGAGGACCGCAACTGTCTCCCTCTTCGCGTCTACCCAGATGTTTTGCAGTCCCGCCTGGTTAGGGCAAAAAGCGGCCCTCCATGCTTCCGTGCGGGAGACGAACCGACGCCCGTTTGGGGCACGGTGTGGTGGCTATCCAATCTGGATCGTACTGGATAATCAACACCCTTGATGTAATAATATTATTTTAGAACGTAAAGGAAATGATAAAATATGACGACATGGTTTATACTTTCGTTGATTCTTATGGGTTCTATTAAACTAATAGTGACGTGTCTTCCAACCTCTGTTGCGGACTCGTTTTTCAGCAAATTTGAATTGCATCCAAAACTTAATGAGGCGACTGTCACCGTAACCATCGACGGAAAACCCTTAGAAGGTGAAGACAAAATTCAAGTTGTTAATCATTTTAACGAAGCGATATTTTTAGAACAATATGATTTTCCTCCAACGAACAGTGGGACTCCATTGGTCATTGATACTAAGAGGGGTAAAAACGATGTTAGGTTTTTTGTATATAGATACAATGATCGCGTTGATGTATTCAAACAGTACAAAAAGAAAGTAGTCGCGTATCGCCTGCGTTCCAATAACCTTCAAAAACCTTCTATGGTTTTTAATTTGCAGAACTAATTACCGCGTTGTAGGAAACCAGATTCATTCTCCGGACTCGACTTTCATTCATGTGGAAGCTATAACACAAGACGGGAACAAAATCACTTTTATCTTTCCCTCAAGGGTTAAAAATAAACAAAAGCCGGAGTTTAGCCCTTATTGGGCCAAACTCCGGCTTTTTCTTAAGAACACAAACTTGATTTTTCGCAGCATTACTTTCTTTTACTGCCTTGTATACTACGACTGACTGTCTGGCACTGTCTGATCAGGTACGGGCTGTTCAGAAGTTGGTTGTTGTGGCTGTTTTTTGATCATGAAAGCAGGGATATTCTCTTTTTTAATGATTTTTTGGAGTTTTGAAGTGAAGAACTCGTTTTCCTTGTCCAATGCAAGCGAACTTTCAATTTGTTTTTTTACCTCATCATATGTCTGTTCGCTTCTTTTTTCTACTCGCATGATATGGTACCCGTATTCCGTTTCAACCGGCTCGCTAATTTTATTTAGTGGAAGCGTCATAGCCGCATTGCGATACGCTTCTACCGTTTGTCCAAGCGGTTGTGTTTCATTGTATTGATATAGTCCACCGGTTTCTACGCTCCCCGCATCATCTGAATTTTCTTTTGCCAGTTTAGCAAAATCGGAGCCAGCTCGCAGCTGCTCTACAAGATCCTCCGCTTTTTTCTTCGCCTCTTCTTTAGAGCGTTCTTCTGTATTAATAAGGATATGGCGTACATCGGCCTGTGTAAAGAAGCCTTGTTTTTTTCCTTCTTCATATTCTTTCCTTTTCTCCGTATCTGGAATATCCTTTGAAAAGTAAGAAATCATTTTTGTTTGATCCAAGAAAAAAGCTTTTACCGCATCTTTCGTTATATTATTATCAGCATAGTATTGATCTATATTCTCCCCAGTACCAAGCTGTTGTTTTATTGCTGTTTCAAACTGGCTAAAGCTCTTTTCTGCCTCTTTCTTTATATCGTTTGTTTCTTTCACTTGATCAGCGATATACCGATTCATAATTTGAAAATGAAGAATATATGTTAATGCATCTTTATCGCCTGCCTCAAGCGCTGCTCCTGTAGCTGGATCGATTGCTTTAACTAATTGTATGTATTTTTTATATTCAGACTCACTAATTTCCTCTCCGTTCCCGTATTCGGCTACCGCTGGTCTGATTTGACCGGCAATAATAAGAAGTACAAGAACAAATATTAAGGCCAAAAGCCCATAGTTTTTGTTTATTCGCATGAAGATTTCCTCCTATATACATCTGATTTGATACATCGACAAATTCTTGTGGTGAGAGGGAAGAAAAGAAGGAAGGGTGGTGAGCGGGAACGGTCGGAAAAAGACACGCTGCCCTTTCTTCTGCTGGAGCGCATTCCGAATCTCCTCCTCCCAACCACATTCCTCTGTCAAAATATCAAGTGTAATTTATATAGAGTTTTCTCTAACGATGATATACAAAAATTATGGGAAAATTACTAAGAAACTATGGGAAATTGTGAGAAGAAACAAAGGAATATAAAAAGCACCTCGTTCTTTGATAGTCTAAAAAACCCTACTGAATATATACATCTGATTTGATGCATCGACAAATGTTTATGGTGGAAGGTAAGAAAAGAAGGAAGGGCGGTGGGCGGGAACGATCGGAAAAAGACACGCTGCCCTTTCTTCTGCCGGATCGCAGGGCGCATCCAATCTCTTCTTTCTCTCACTCTCCCACCTCCAACCACGCTACCCTGTCAAAATATTAAGTGTAACTTATATAGAAGAGGTGCTTCTTATAAGACTTCCTATTGATAAACGATTTCTCCCATTTCGATTTTTTCAATGACTTTATCTAGATCACCAATTGAATCAATTGTAAAATGTGCCCCAGCGGCGATAAGTCGCTGGCGAACTTCTTCCATTTTTTGTTCTAGCAATTGCGGCTCCATTGCCTCTACTTCTTCTTGTGTTAAGCCTAATTCACTACCACCTAGTACGACACCGACTGTCCACATTCCCGCATTACGGCCATCCTGCATATCAATCACAGTGTCTCCAACTTTCATCATTGAGCTCATTGGATAAACGCCTAAGTGCATCGCGTTTTCATAACACATCCAGGGATAAGGACGGCCACCAGGAACATCTTCTGATGTTACGAGATAATCAGGCTCATAACCTTGTTTCTTTGCTTCAGCGGCGACAATCTTTATCATATCTTTTGTATAGCCAGTTGTAGATCCGATTTTTATGCCCTTCGCCCGTAATCTTTCCATTAAATTGAGAACGCCGGGTATAGGTTGTGCATAGTTAGATAAGATTTGGAAAATCATATTTTCAAAATCATTATACATTTCGTCAATTTCAGATTCTAAAGGTTTTCTATCGAATTTTTGGTGCCAGAGATTAGCCACGCGAGGCATATTACAAATAGCAACAATATGATCCCTCTTTTGTAACCCCATTGGCTCACGAGCTTCTGCTAATGTGATTTCGATGCCGCGTTTCTTAAATACTTCGATAAAAATAGCGACAGGTGCAATACAACCATAATCTACCGTTGTACCAGCCCAATCGAAAACAACAGCTTGAATTTTGTTATTGTTCATTTTTCTCCCTCTCTTTCACTTTTGTAGAAATTTTCCTTCAAATTAAATATAAACCTAAAATGTTAATCGTGCATTAAAACAGTGTAAAATATGTGCTTTTTGTTGCTTTTCATTGTTTTTATGTTTGTTTTAACTGGATACATACAATATGGAGTACAGAATGATATTCTTTCTGTGATGTTTACAGAAAGGGTGGCTTTTTATATGTCCAACAAAAGTGATGAAAAGTAAGTTTACAATTCCGATAAAAATAGTATAATAAATAGAAAACAAAGTAAGGAGAGCGGAGTTTTATGATATGGGTTCAGGGATTTGGAATCGCTGTTTTTATTTTTACGGTAGTGGCGCATTTGTATAATCTAATAAAGACGGTTACACCTTACAAAAAGCGGTGGAGCGAATATAGACGGAAGCAATTTTTCGCAGGATATCCTTGTCTCGTAAATACGGAAACAAAAAAATAAGAAAAGAAAAAAAGGGCGCTAGGCTAACCGAAGAGAAAACACGGAGCGCTCTTATGTTTTTTTGTGAATATGAGTGGAACATTTGCTTCCTGAATGTAAATAAAAATGAAGGTTAATCCAAAAAGATGTTCTGTATAAATATGAAAGCTAAGTCTTGGTTATAATAGATTGATTTTTCTAAATAGTTATTTCCATTTTTAGTATGTTCTATGGTATACTAAAAGAACAAGAATGTTTAATGCGAAAACAAAATAGAAGTAAAGTGTAGCACAGTATTCTTGCTCTTGCTCTTGTTCTTGTTCTCCTTTTCTGTTAAGTGGTAACGGTGTGCGAATGGTTATGTCTTTTCTTCTAGGTCTTACTTCACTTATTTTCTAGTTCATTTCACGGATCTTATGTTGGATATACCTATTCATTTGGAACGGTTTTTGTAAGTAAGGTTGTTACGCATCGCATTTTTTCCTTCTTTATAGGGTAAAGGAGGGGTGATATGGATAAATATCCATTTATTCACAAGGAAACGCATCCCCATCTCGAAGCCTTATTCCACGAATTTCTGCAAGAACATCAGCATGAATTATCCAATCGCGTCATAGAAAGTTTTTTAAGCAGTTCGGAATATTACCGCCTGTTTGTTGACGCCGTTTGTTTTCCTACTCCCGGACATCGCGAGCGGCTGGACGAAGCATTCCACCGATTCTTCAGCGAAATCCGTCTCATCCACTACATCTCTAAACTTATCTCGCGGGTTTCCCGGGATTGCTACCAGAGAGAAAAAAAGCGACTCCATCATGTATCCACATCTACATTGTTCTACGTGCCACAATTGGAAGGAATTGCCCAGGAACCACAACTCTCCGGAAAAGGGGAAGAGGTTATCGACATCGTGGTACGTAACGCAAAACGACTTCTCGAACATGTTTCTCATCCTGGTCTGTATCAGGCACTCACACATCTGACCAAAAGACAGCTCGATATTTTGGAACTGTATTTCTTGTATCATCTGACGCACGAAGAAATTGGACAAGTTCTCGGCATTTCCCAACAATCTGTCTCCAAATCGTACAGCAAGGCGCTGGCTGCTCTGCGCGTATTCTATAGAGAGGGTGAGGGTGTTGGACCCGAGCGAATGGATTAATTTAATTCGCAATGTCGGTTTTCCAATTGTGGTGACGTTTTATCTGCTGCTTCGGCTAGAGAAGGGATTTCAGCAGTTGTCAGAAGAAGTGCAGAATATGATGAACGAAATGCGGAAGAGGTGAAGCGGATGGCGACGTTGTATGAATTGATGCGATTGGCACGGGATAACGACCCGGAAGCAATTGGCACGATTCTGTATCTGTTCGAACCAAAAATCAAGAAATCGAGTCGGTGCATTCCGTACGGTAACCGCGATGATGTCGAACAGGAAGTGAAGGTGGCAATGGTTAAAGCGCTTCGGCGTTTTGATACGAGCTCCACTCCTGGATTTTGGGAGTTCATCGAAAGTGCGAAGCAGAGTTCACACATGTCTTGTTCCGTAAGCGATGATAGTTAAATATGAGAGGAGACGATACAATGAGCAAGATGTATTTATTTCCGACCGTCGTAAATGAAATCAAGGAGCAGACGAATGAAGTACCGCCGGGTATCGAGATGATTCAAGCACCAGGTGAGTGGGAGAAAGCTGGTTACGGAGAAGGTGTGGTAATAGCGGTGCTTGACACTGGTTGTCAGACCGACCACCCGGACCTTGCGCCAAATATTGTAGGCGGCCGCAATTTCACTACTGATTATGATGGTGACCCGGATCAATACGAAGATAACCATTATCATGGTACACATGTAGCTGGCACTGTAGCCGCAGCTTACAACTATATAGGGGTGGCTGGTGTTGCACCGAAAGCGGGTCTGCTGATTTTAAAGGTGTTGACAGGACAGGGAAGTGGGGATTATCAGTGGATTATCGAAGCAATTGAATATGCATTGGCCTGGAAGGGGCCAAATGGCGAACGTGTCCGTGTTATTACAATGTCGCTCGGAGGCCCGGATGATGCACCCGCACTGCATGAGGTAATTGTCAAAGCTGTGCGGCAGCAGGTGCCGGTCGTTGTCGCTGCAGGAAACGAGGGTGATAACAATCCTGATACGCCCGAGCTTTCTTATCCTGGTTCTTATAATGAAGTAATCCAAGTAGGAGCGGTTGATTTACGAGGGAAGCTGGCCGAGTTTTCCAATACGAACAATCAAGTCGATGTAGTTGCACCAGGTGTGGATATTTTATCCACATATCCAGGAGGTAAATATGGTGTACTATCGGGTACATCGATGGCGACACCGCATATCGCAGGTGCCATGGCGCTAATTATTAACCGCTGCGAGCGGGAATTCGGGCGGTCGCTGACGGAGGACGAGCTGTATGCACAGCTGTGCAAGCGTACGATTCCGCTTGGATATGGACCACAGGCCGAAGGGAACGGGCTGGTGAATCTGGCTGCAGAGACACGGGTACCGACCCGATAATAACCAGAATGCACAGAAAAACAGGCTGGCTCAAAAGTTCGTAAAGAAACGACTTTTTCGAGCCAGCCTTTTTATTTCTGTATTTTTTACAGTTCTTTATAGGAAAGTAATGCTGGCGACTTTCCGTTTTTATATACAATAGCAACCTCTTTACCGGACATACTCTGAAATTTTTCTGCAGTGCCGTACGGAACACGTAAAGATAAAGGCTTGTTCTCGATTATAACCTCAATGGTGAAACCGTCTTCTGCACCTGTAATTCGAGCGTTTGTTTTCAAGAACCCACTCTGGATTTTCAATTTTTGACCGATAAGTATAAAATCATCCTTCAGATGATTGATTTCCTTTAAGTTTTCTACACTAGTGCCAAACCGGTGGGCAATTTCCCACAGACTGTCACCGGCTACTGCGGTATATATCCCTGATGTGACATACTCTTTTTGCGTTCTTACTCCCGATGTCGTAGAAGTCTTCTTTTTCTCATCAGAGGGAATCACAAGCTTTTGCCCTGTATAAATGGTATCTGTGTGTAAGTGATTGGCCCTTTTCAGTTTATCCACCGAAGTTTTATAGTTCATCGCAATTTCAGAAAGAGTATCTCTTTTTGAAACGGTATATGTATTGTTTTTCGCGATTGCTTCATTCGCTCCGAGAGTAAGCTCTGCTGTACTAACTAAGGCGGATAGCGTAATTCCAGCTACTTTTGCTTTCCGGGCCTTCGTTTTTTCTCGTTGCTGTCTTTTGGTTCTTTCTTTTCTAGTCTCTTTAATAACGAATTCCATATTCACTTGTCTTAGCCCCCTGTAGTCGTCTGTTGATTTGTCGTTTGTTGTAAATAATACGGTGTAATATGCAAAAAATCATAGGAGATATGACTTGTATATGCACTCTAAAATTTTCGTTATAGTTCTTACTCTTAAAAGGGGGAAAATAAACTCAAATATACACTGTAGTGTATAAAGCTATTGGCCTGCTTTTTTACTAATGAATTAAGTAAGAAGCCATTCGAAAAGATGAGTATCAAGTAATTATATAAATTACACTTGATATTTTGACAGGGTAGCGTGGTTGGAAGTAGGTGATTCAGAAAAAGAAGAGGTTGGATGCGCCCTGCGCTCCAGCAGAAGAAAGGCAAACGTGCCTTTTTCCGACCGTTCCCGCCCACCGCCCTTCCTTCTTTTCTTACCTCCCACCACAAGAATTTGTCGATTTATCAAATCAGATGTATATAGAACCACTATCGTTCATCAAATAATTGTAAATTTACATTACATAGTGTACATATACATTGTACGAATGTATAATATATATGTACGAAAATTCAGTATTTCAGAAAGGTGTGATAATAAAAATGGCAGTAAGTAATGGTTATATTAAATTAAACTTTGAAAGAGTTAGTGCTGATGAACAATTTTCCCGTGTCGAACATTATGTGCAAACAATGGAAAAACGGAAAATTGTACGCTCCTTTTCTGATAGACCGGTATCCGAAAAACTAGTGGAAAAAGCAATAGAAACAGCCGGCAGAGCCCCTTCTGGCGCAAACCAACAGCCTTGGACGTATGTTTTGATTAAAGATCCGGTGATTAAAAAAGAGATTCGTAAAGCAGCCGAGCTTGAAGATGAAAATTCAGGGAATAAACAGTATTTAGAAGACGCTCCTTATTTGGTCGCCTTGTTCAGAATTAATTATGGATTAGCAAAGCAAGCAGACGGTTCGTTAAAAAAGGTTCGACACTATTATGTTCCGGAGTCTACACCGCTTTCTGGAGGGTTTTTCCTGGCTGCTTTACAACATGCGGGATTGGATTGTCTGGTTCATGCTCCTGTCGCAGCATCACAGCAAATTTTGCATCGTCCCAAGAATGAAAAACCACTGCTTTTATTTGCTGTTGGATATGCTAAGGATCAAGCTCTGGGCTGTACAGGGAAACCTTTATCAGATATCGTCATTTCGAATGCTTCTTTTTCGAATAGTGTATCCTCTGCTTCCAATGAGGGTGAAACTCTGATAGTAAACGATGAGACACAATTGGCAGCCATAGAATCCTACTTTCAATTTATGAAAAAACGGCGAAATGTAAGACAGTATGCAAGGGAAAACGTTGATATTAATCTGCTCCATCAGGCAATGCGTGCTGTCGCTATTGACCCATTTGGTGGGGAGCAACCTTATCGTTTTGCTATTGTAAGCAATAATGAACAGAAACAAAAAATAAGAGAGCTTGCAGAAATTGAAGAAGTAAAATTGTATCAAGAAAGAATTTCAGATGAATGGAGAGAAGCGCTGGCTCCATTGGGAACAAACGAATCAAAGCCACACCTTACCGATGCAGCCCATTTGGTCGTTGCTTTTTATGACACAAATGAAAGGAATAATTTCGCCCTAGAGAGAGCAAGCATGGCTGTAGGGATACTGATGGGAGCGTTGCATCATGCGGGATTATGTACATTAACCTACACACCAAGTCCGATGGCTTTTTTGCGAGATTATCTAGAGCGTCCAAAAAACGAAATGCCTTTCATCGTTTTGCCGGTAGGCTATCCTGCAGCAGACTGTGAAGTCCCTAATATTACAAAAAAACCTCTTTCTGAGGTGCTTGTAAAATTCTAATTCATAGAGGAGGAGTAGAAATGTCCCGATTACCATTAATCAATATTGATGAAAAACCCTTTCAAAGAGCTTTTGCAAACGCTCCTATACTATTGGAAGCGTTTACTCAAATGGAGAAGGGGCTTGGAGAGTACCTCGAACCTGAACTTTTGGAACTCATTCGTCTTCGTGCAGCTGCAAACAATGGGTGCCAATATTGCCAAAGCGTACAAAGAATTGCTATGGATGAGAAAAAGAGAAATTTTGCAATGATAAAAAATAAGGAAGGGGATTTAACTGAAAGGGAAAAGGTAGCACTAGAACTTACCGATCGTATCATGGCATACCATGGGAATTTACCAGAAGAGTTGCTTCAAAACGTAAAACAACATTTTTCGAACGAAGAGATGATAGCGCTTCTTTGGCAGATAGGAATTAAAAATGCGGCAAATTGGTTTATTATTTCCATGCAAATTGAAACCGAATAATAAATGTGCTCCGAAGTTTAATCATTAAGTATGACAACCTTTATTGAAAGAGGAAGGTGGAAGCTTTAAAATACGAATATACTGAATGACATACTGATACTTCTCTTTTAATTCATTTGAATATAAAACATATTGTCATATATAACTGATAAAAAAAGGAGCATTTTATGTGGATATCGGAAGGAAGATAAAAGATTTACGTGAGTCAAAAAGCTATTCAGTAAGGGAGCTGGCAAAATTGTGTGAGCTTTCTCCGAGCTTGGTTAGTCAAGTAGAGAGAAATGTTGCTAGTCCGTCCATCGCATCATTAGTCAAAATAGCAGAAGTTTTGAACGTCCCGGTTGGACATTTTTTTGAGGAACAGGAAAAGAGAAGCCATATTGTACGGAAACATGAGAGACGAAAACTCATTTATCCTGATCATGCAGCTATGTACGAGCTAGCAACGCCACAAGAGTTAGATGGGGAACTGAGAGTATTAATTGTGACCTTAAAATCAAAACAATATTCGTCAATGGAGAGAATAAGTCATCATGATGATAAGGAAATCTGTTTCGTCCTAAAGGGAAAGGTAACGGTTGAGTTCGAAAATTCTAGCTTTGTGTTAGAAGAAGGAGATTCTATTGTTTTCAATTCACAGAATCCTCACCGATTCTATAACCCTTCGGAAGATGAGGTGCAATTTCAGCTGGTTGTGCTCAAATAGAAGGATGGAAACACAATATGACGCAAGAAGATATTCGATACCTATATAAATTACACTTGATATTTTGACAGGGGAGTGTGGTTGGAAGTAGGAGGGATGGAGAAAGAAGAGGGTGGATACGCCCTGCGCCCCGGCAGAAAAAAGGCGGACGTGTTTGTTCCAACCTCTGATATTGTTCTTCTTTTCTTACCTCCTACCACAAGAATATGTACATTTATAAAGTGAGATGTATATAGATAGTTAATGCTAAACAGAGTCTGATAGTTGGACTCTGTTTTTATGTATTTTCATAATGTTACGAATGTAAATTAGAGTACATATAATTTACGAGTAGGGTGGTATTTATACAGATAAGCGCCGGCATTATATACAGCAATAAAGAAGGAAGGTAAGATGGATAAAGGAGGCATTGTGCAATGAAGGTAAATGGAGAGGCACGGGCGCGCAAGATAGAAAAAGCTACCTGGTGGATGCTTGCAGGTGTAATTGCGATTTGGAGTATTATGTTGTTTTTGGATGGGAAAAGTCAAAAAGTATTTATGGGTGGATTGACGATTTTTGTTCTTGCGGCTGCGGCCGTGTGGCAGGCAAAATCGAGACATCCTCTACCACCTTATTTTATCAGCATGGTATATGTATTTATCTTCTTAGCAATCGGTCTTGGTACATTCGGTGGTTTTTACAGTGTTGCGCATTTCGATGATGTACTTCATTTACTGTCAGGGGTATGGACCGGTTATGGAGGATGGCTTGTGATGGAATATATGGTAGGAAAAGAAATATCAAGCCGTCTCCCTAAAGCTTTTATCGGTTTCTACGTTATTGTGTTTGCACTTGCTGTCGCGGGTCTTTGGGAATTGCTTGAATTTGCCGGAGATAAATTGTTTCATTTTACCGCTCAAGGACGCGATCATGATGACACGATGTTTGATATGATCGATGGCCTGATAGGCGGTATAACCGTTGCGTTTTTCCTAATAAAAAAGCAAGATAAAAAAGGACAGTAATAAAAAATTCAAACTAATAAGGAGTTGTGGATATGGTACAACAAACAACTGGTTTACAAACATTGAGCTTTTTAGCATCAACTCAAATTCATCCCTCATGGGAGGCTTTCTTTCAGCAGGCACATATTCAGCAGCAATTACTTAATATCCAAAACACAATCGGACAACCATTTACACCGACACCGAATTTGGTGCTGCGATTTGCGACCGTTAATCTAGCGAACGTGAAGGTCATCATTTTAGGAAAAGATCCGTACCCCCAAGAAGGTGTTGCGACAGGTCGGAGCTTTGAAGTCAATGGAGTGAGCAACTGGTTTGATAAAAAAGTAAATAGCTCGCTAAAAAATATCATTAAACTTATGCATAAAACCTATATGAAGCGAGATATGGGGGCAAGTATTGCCGAGGTTCGAGCCGATATTCAATCCGGCACATTTCCGATTCTTCCTCCGAATCAAGCATTTGATGATTGGGAAAGAAAAGGGGTACTCTTTTTGAATACAGCGTATACGTGCCAAGTAGGAGGAATCGAAGCATCAGGGAGCCATCTGCAAATATGGAAACATTTCTTTGAAGCTCTCCTACAATATATAACAAAAAATAACCAGGATATTCGCTACTTCTTATGGGGAGATGCCCGAAAGTATCAGAAGATATTGGTTCAGAATAATGTCGCTTCCGCGCACATCTATCTAAGCCTTCATCCCAGCACAAATGGAGATGCTGGTGGCTATGAGAATAACACTCGTTTTTTAAACTGTCCTTGTTTCCTGGAGACAGAGGATATGGTTGAATGGGTTGCACGATGACTCTTATTGCCTAAGGAGAAGAATCATGAATATTGTTGTAAAAGAAGCGACAACGGATCATATTGATAGTATCAAAATAAATGATATCTTTACGATTGATTCTATGCTTGTTTTATCTTTATACAATAATGAGATTGAGTATCAGGTTGTAGAGATACCAAGTTATGAGAAAAGCTATAACGAGGATGAAGATGCTGTTGATTATCAGGAGTATATCGATCATCCGGACAAAACTATGTATCTTGCATTTATGGAGGAACAAGTGGTTGGTCAGATTATACTAAGTAGAAACTGGAACAATTACGCCTACATAGAAGATATAAAAGTGGATAAAGACTGTAGAAGGTACGGTATCGGCAGAAAATTAATTGAACATGCAAAGCATTGGGCAATTGCTCATGATATGCGAGGAATAATGTTAGAAACACAAAATACGAATGTTAAAGCATGTAGGTTTTATGAGAGTTGCGGCTTCAAAATAGGAGGTTTTGATTGTAATCTATACAAAGGAATAAATAAAAACAGCAAGGAGATAGCAATTTTTTGGTATTTTATGTTCTGAACAAATCTATATAAATTACATTTGATATTTTGACAGGGTAGCGTGGTTGGAAGGAGGCGATTCAGAAAAAGAAGAGGTTGGATGCGCCCTGCGCTCCAGCAGAAGAAAGGCAAACGTATCTTTTTCCGACCGTTCCCGCCCACCGCCCTTCCTTCTTTTCTTATCTCTCACCACAAGAATTTGTCGATGTATCAAATCAGATGTATATAGTTAAAAGAAAAGAGACTGCATTGCAGAAGCAATACAGTCTCAGACTTTCATTTTTTTGGGCCAAATAAAATTGCTGATTGCAATAATGAAATCAACACCTAAAACAATTGTCCAAGTCCTTAAAATTCCACTTAATGCCCCAGTCCGAGACGGATCATTTATAAAATAAATCATCCCAGCTAAAAGTCCAGCACCAATAAGGTAGGCAAGTGCATGCCTTACCCATCCTTTTAAATAATGCCTTGCATATTCCATGCCGAATCGTTCAGTCGGTTTTGGACCTTGCTTTGTCACATAATATTGAAAGCGTTCATCTGCCCAGTGAATCATACTTTTTCCGAAAGCAATTGATGTACCGATATAGACCGCAGCAATCGCATGTGCTTGTGTTGCAGTTACCCCATGATATAAATCTATACCCGTTATGATTAATAAAATTAAATCAATTACAGGGGTTAAAGCTAAAAAAAACAATCCTAGTTTATTTAGCTTGAACATGTATCGTGTCACTAATCCCATGATAATAACAACCCAAAATGCAATTTCACATGCGACAATCATCCATGCAACAAAATTCAAAACGCTACCTCTTTTCAATACAGTTGTATTATTTGAAATTATTGTAACACCCTCTCTTAAATAGTACAACTGTATTATAAAATTGCGACGTAATTTTTTTCTTGATAAAATATACGTATGCCTAAATTAATTGATCATGAAAAAAGAAGAAAACAAATTGCAGAAGCAACGTGGCGAGTTATTTTAGAACAAGGAATGGAAGGAGCGACCGTAAGGAAAATTGCAAAAGAAGCGGGACTATCATTAGGTGCGCTGCGTCATTATTTTTCAACACAAGATGAACTACTTGTTTATGCAATGCAACTTGTTAAAGAAAAGGCGACAGCTCGAATTACTGAAATTGCTATGCAAGACTTGCCTCCGAAAGAGAAAATATTAAACATCATGCTTCAGGTTGTCCCAGTAAATGATGAAACGATGGCAGAGATGGAAGTTTGGTTTGCTTTCACGGCCCACTTCAGACATAAGCAAGATACTTTTGATGCCCAGCATGACAGGATTTTTGTCGGAATGCAAAAGATCATCGACTATTTAGATCAGTTTAACTTACTACAAAAAAATCTTGATAAAGAAATTGAAGCTGAAAAGCTATACGCGTTAATCGATGGTTTAGCGTTACATACGATGCTTGAACCTCAGCGTGTCAATAAAGATCGGATCGTCCGCGTGTTAGTTCATCATTTAAATTCGATTTGCGTCGGTGAACCAGACGAGTAGGTCTACTCTAGCACGTTTCTGAGGAGCAACAGGAGATAAATAGCGTTGCAGTTTGTGTGATAAAGAAGTGTTCAACCCCACTAAAAAACAGGGATGTTCCTTAAGAGGAACCTCCCTGTCTCTTATAAACTTCCATTGTAAAGATTTATTTATGACTACACACTTGAGACTCAATATTTTTTGGAAGATAAATAATTGCGGTTAATCCCTCTTGAATATCACTGAACAGTTCAAGCTGCCCTCCATGTGCTTTCGTAATACGTGTCACGATAGGGAGCCCCAGTCCGTGACCATTACTGCGGCGATGCTTTCGCTTATCAGAATAGGGGAGTTCCATCAGATCGCTAAGTTGGTCCTGTGAGATTCCTTGACCGTTGTCAAATACAATGATGCTGCACAATTGTTGAGCGATATTGCTTTGCGGAATTTGTATACGAATTTCACATCCTTGTGGGTTGTGAGTAATGCTGTTTTGTACTAAATTGGTTAATGCCCGTGTCAATAACTTTTCATCACCGTTAACAGTAACGGTTTCATCTTCGATGTCCAATTGAATGTTGTATTTCTCATCCAATCCATTGTTCAGAAAATCTGAAGCAACTTGCCGCGCAATTGGAGCTAATCGCATTGGTTTGTTTACAAGAGGCTGCATTTCATACTCCAGCATAGATACAAGGTTGAGGTCTTTAACCAATTCGCGTAACTTAACTCCCTGTTGCCGTATTATAGCAGCTTGCTTCTGCTGCTCTTGTGGCAAATTCGGATTTTCTTCCAAATCACTGGCGTAGCCAAGAACCATGGAGAGAGGTGTACGTATATCATGGGATATCCCAGCAATCCAATTGAAACGGGCCTCGTCCCTTGTTTTTAGCATCTTATTTTTAGCCTTTAATGTATCGGAGGCATGATTCAGGCTTTCAGCCAGTTCACTAAGAATACCTTTTGGCTTAATGTGGACTGGCTGTTCGTGGGCAAGCGCATGAATACCGTTAACCAATGATTTTAATGGTGTAATTAACCGCCCACCAAGTAGCATAGAGAACAATAATGCCAGTAATATATTTCCGATGAGCAGTCCGACTAAAAGTAGAGGAATTGAGGCGACAAAGTCAATCGGATAGATCAAATAGTATTTTGCGTAACTGCCTTTTGGATAGCCTATTACGACTAACCCGTCAGGATGTTCCCAGACAAGCACTGGATAATCCATTAGAAACGAACGCGAAAACTTCGCAACTTCTGTCAGTGAATAGGTTTGCGGAATTTCAGCTGGTAAAGCATAGCTCCAGGACACCTGTCCAGTGTTATTAATTAACATAGCCCACAGGTGGTTGTGCTTTAGCAGCTTTTCTACTTGTGTATCAAGAGAATACACACCGTTACTTCCTTCTAATTTGTTAGCAACCGTTTTAACCAAACCTGTGGAAGATAAACTGCTTTGTGGTACAGTAATCATAAATCCCACAATAAAATTTATGAATAAAAGCAGAATAGAGATTAATATTGTTGCTCCAGCAAATCCCCGCAGGATACGTAATGTACTGCTCATATTTTTACCCCTTAACCATTAGCTTATATCCTAAACCACGTACCGTAAGTAGACTTTGAGGCTGAGACGGATTCACTTCGATTTTTTCGCGGATACGGCGGATGTGTACCATCAACGTATTTTCGTAACCGTATGCATCATCACCCCAAATCGCTTGACAGAGGGCGTCACTCGTGATGATGCGGTTTTTACTTTCATAAAGCTTCAAAAGAAGTGCATGTTCTTTTGCGGTCAGCGGTTGTTCTTTGACGTTTTTATACACCGTCGCACTTTCGAGATCAATCGTGCAGTCTATTAAGTCAAATATAGGCAGACTTTCGCGCTGTGCCGGTGCATAGACACGTTTTAAAATTGCCGTCAGGCGCAGTATGAGTTCTCGGGGTAAAAAAGGCTTAACTACATAATCATCCGCGCCTAAGCCAAGACCAATCAAACGGTCTTCATCTTCTCCACGGGCAGAGAGGAACAGCACTGGCATCATGGAGAATTGCCGGATACGGCCAAGCAGAGAAAAGCCATCTTCATCAGGAAGCATGACATCTAGTATGGCAATATCAGGTTTGACAGAATGACATAGTGCAATCGCTTCAGCGCAATTTTCAGCTAAATAAATGCGAGAATAGCCTTCTTTACGTAAAAAAACTTCAATCATTTGACGCAAATCTGACTCATCATCAACAATAAGTATCTTTTTATTTTTTAAATCAGTCATTATACTCACCCATTTTTAGTTATACAAGATTTTTGGTGTATTTTAAACATAGTAAAGCGATTTAAGGTAGCTGTAAGGTTACATTCAGCTTGAGGTTAGGTAATCATTGTATATTACTATTGAATGCGGGTAACTGGCAAACATAAATAGGAGTGTGAGTAATATGACAGAAATGATTTCAACCCACAAGCTGTCCAAGCAATACGACGGTGTATATAGAGTCAAAGATCTGGATTTGAAGGTCTATGAAGGAGACATTTACGGTTTTCTCGGACCTAACGGAGCCGGCAAATCCACTGCACTGAAAATGCTGTTAGGCTTGGTCAAACCTACTGATGGCAGAGTGAATATGTTTGGCAAGGAATTCGGCGCTAATCGTTTATGTATTCTGGAAAATACAGGTTCCCTTATAGAGTCTCCTTCATACTACGGACATTTGAGTGGACTGGAGAACATGAGGGTAATGCAGCGCCTGCTTAACGTTCCGAATAGGAATGTCGATGAGGCTTTGCGCATTGTACGCCTTGAATCTCACAAAGGTAAAAAGGTTAGCCAGTATTCGTTGGGTATGAAGCAACGTTTAGGTATCGCAATGGCATTGATGGGGTTTCCGAAGTTATTAATATTGGATGAGCCTACTAACGGTCTTGATCCCGCCGGTATTCAGGAGATACGTGAATTGATTCAATCTTTGCCGCAACGTTTTGGGATGACAGTACTTATCTCCAGCCATCTACTATCTGAAATTGACCAGATTGCTACAAAGGTCGGTATTATCAATAATGGTGAGCTTATTTTCCAAAATAGTATGGATGCACTCCGCGCCCGGAGCAAACGCACTATTGCTTTACGTACACAAAATATATCAGAGGCAAAGTCGATTTTGCAGAAAAATCGGTTTATGCCTATGCATCAAGATGACTATCTTATCTTTGAAGATATACCAGATGAGCAGATTGCAACTATTAACCAAATGCTAGTAACTTATGGTATCGGTGTGACCCGCATTGAGGAACGAAGAAAAAAACTGGAGGATATTTTTCTTGAACTTACAGGAAAGGTGAGTAGCTTGTGATGAGATACACGGCATTGGAATTTTACAAGATACGCCACAAAAAGATATTACTTATGATAGTTTTTTTACTTTGTATTGAACTATTCTGGGCTTTTATGGCTGGGAGCATATCCTTGTCCCGTGATCCTGATGCTGTTTCATGGGAGGTAATTATCACCTTTATAACACAGATGAACGGCCTGTTCTTGCCTATTTTGACGGCGGTAGTCGTGTCTCGCATCTGTGACATGGAACACAAGGGAAACACATGGAAAATGCTCATGACTGCATCGGTTAAACGTGAACAGATTTATGCAGCTAAATACATGTGTGCGTGCTTGCTGATACTATTTGTTATCGTTCTACAATTAGTAGCAACTGTTGTGTTTTGTCAGAGTAAGAGTGTGACTTCGCCAATCCCATGGGAATTGTTGATACAGACTGCAATGGGGACGCTAGTAACGAGCATGGCAGTGATCGCCTTACAACAATGGATATCGTTAGCTATAACAAACCAGGCCTTTGCCCTGTGTCTGGGAATGTTGGGTGGATTTATTGGAATAACAGCTAGCCTTTTCCCGGGTATGGTGCGGTATTTTTTTATCTGGTCGTATTATAACGAGCTGTCTCCGATTGTAATGAGGTATATCGACTCGTCCGTAGTTTATGTAACTCGAGGGTTATCATTTCCTTTTGTTGGTGGTCTTTTACTGTTTGGTGTATTGCTATATACAGTTGGAAATTTTTATGTTTGTCGTAAAGAAGTATAAAGGAGCATTCCTGTTAGAAGAAAATTTTGAGGTTAGATAAAAAAAGCACCTCCTGTTAGCATACAGAGTGTCACGACCGTGACCTCGAAATAACAGAGGAGGTACTCACTAATGAATTATACGCAAAACCATCGAATCAAGCAAATG
>SNQW01000124.1_pt1 | contig 68875 bp, 51 predicted proteins | sample 2580511 | NCBI WGS metagenome assembly SNQW01 (sample SAMN10953775, study PRJNA522744) | food fermentation metagenome | isolation source: 8-hour incubation of native-enriched microbial consortia from nixtamalized... | place: Mexico | collected 2017-09-24 | reverse complement strand
AGCGACCAGGCGGTTTTGTAGGTGACCCGGATCACCTTGCTCAGCCGCAGCGCCGAGATGCCGCCCTCAAGCAGGAATAAATCCAGGGCCTCGAACCACTTGAGCAAGGGCAGATGCGTTCCTTCAAAAATCGTGCCGACCAAAGGCGATGTTTGATGCTTGCACTTTCCGCACTCGAACAAAGGGATATGCCGGGAAGTCAGACGGCTGCACCGGGTGTAAGCGCAGCGGGGGCAGACGAAGCCGTTTGGCCACTTCATCGTGATTAGCGCCTCCATGCAGTCCTGCTCGCTGTTATAACGGCTGCTGAATGGCTGAAGTTCCGTTCCCGTATTGGCTTCCATATCGCTTACCTCCCGAATCAAGAATACAGGAACATATGTTCTATTTATTTCATTATACCAAACGTGCGTTCTCTATTCAAGCCGAAAATCTCACCTAAACCGCCTTATTTTTTCACCCTTTCTTTTTCTGCTCTCTTTTTTCTTTATCCCGTTCACTAGCCCCTCTCTGCCCCTCTGAACGAAAGGGATAATCGTGCAAGGCAGCATGAGATACACCAAGGCACTAAGCACCAAGACACCAAGACACGAACGCTATAGACAGCCACCTCAGCCGTAATTCAAATTTAAATGAATACCTTGCTGAAAGTTAACCATCTTATATTACAATAGACAATGTAACGGGTTGAAAGGGGGCTCCCGCTGTGAGAGAGTCGGATAACCATGCCGTCGTTCTTTTTGACGGCGTATGTAATTTTTGCAACGGATCGGTGCAGTTCATCATTCGGAGAGATCGGGCTGGTTACTTCCGGTTTGCTTCGCTGCAGTCGGATGCGGCGAAGTCGCTGCTCACCGGGCGGGCGGAAGCACCCAGTCTTGACTCGATCATTTTGATTGAAAATGACCGGGTGTTCACCGAGTCCACCGCGGTACTTCGAATCGCTCGAAAGCTGGACGGGATCTGGAGAGTAGCGGCCCTGTTCCTCGCTGTCCCCAAACCGCTCAGGGATTGGGCTTACCGCCTATTTGCCCGCAATCGATACCGCTGGTTCGGCAAACGCAGCGAATGCATGTTGCCGACGCCGGAGCAGCGCCAGCGATTTTTAAGCATGGATGAAGCGGGGAAGTTTTGAGTCTCAAAAGGGGGATCTTATATTGATTCGACACTTATGCGGATGGAATATAGGCCTCCGCCACTTCGACCTTACGTTCATTTCCAACCATTTTGTATTTTACATCAATGACGGCCCCTTCTTGGTAACGGGGAATGTGAACGACGGATATAAAGGTTTTCACCGTGGCCCGGAAGGTCTGGCCGTCCTCCTGCGTAACGGTCAAATCGAGCTGGATGCCCGGACGATCATTTATACTGGATGAAGTCTGCTGGACGGAATGGATGAGTGCTTTTGCCCGGATTCCGTTGTCCAAGATATCCTGACGCTCCCGCTGGGTTTTCTGGTTGGCACGGAGTGTCTTTAGGGCGGCAATTAAAGTTAACGAACCCGTGATCAACCCGAATACGATGAGTAAGCTAACGATCGTTGTTTCGCTCATGTCAAACCTCCCGCATAAAATAGGTCAAGTTGAGATCAGCACCCCTAACGATAATACTCATTTCTCACATTTTCATGCATTGCCAACGGCAAAACAAGGTACTAAACGACCATCCAAGAAACAGAGTAGGTCGTTTAGTCTCCAAACTCCTTATCAACCGCAGCCAAGGCGGCGCCGATGACCTGGTGCATGTCATAGTATTTATAGGTGGCCAAGCGGCCGCCGAAGATCACGTTTGCCTCCGCGTCGGCCAATGCCTTGTATTTCCTGTAGATTTCATTGTTTTTATCGTCGTTGATCGGGTAATAAGGCTCGTCTCCCGGCTTCCACTCTGTGGGATATTCGCGGGTAATGACCGTTTTGTCCTGCGTTCCGAACTCAAAATGCTTATGCTCGATGATTCGCGTATACGGTGTTTCTCTATCCGTATAATTGACCACGGCATTGCCTTGAAAATTGGCGGTGTCGCCCAATACGGCCGTTTCGAACCGCAAACTCCGGTATTCCAGAACGCCGTAGGCGTATTCGAAATATTGGTCGATCATGCCGGTATAAACGATCTTTTTGGCCAGTTTTTCGTACGCTCCCCGGTCATGAAAGAAATCGGCGTTTAACTTGACGTCTGCGTCCTCCAGCATCTTTTGGATTATAGCCTGGTAACCGCCGATCGGGATGCCTTGATACGTGTCGTTAAAGTAATTGTTGTCATAAGTAAAACGGACGGGCAGGCGCTTGATGATGAAGGAAGGCAGCTCTTTGGCGGATCTTCCCCACTGTTTTTCCGTGTAGCCTTTGATCAGTTTTTCGTAGATATCGGTTCCGACCAGAGAGATGGCTTGCTCCTCCAGGTTGCCCGGTTCCGTAATGCCGGCGGCTTTCCTTTGTTCGTCGATTTTCTGTTTGGCCTCATCCGGGGTGGCGACACCCCATAATTTGTTGAACGTATTCATATTAAACGGGAGATTATAGATTTCCCCCTTGTAGTTGGCGATAGGCGAATTGGTGTAGCGGTTGAATTCGGCAAACCGGTTCACGTAGTCCCATATTGCTTTACTGTTGGTGTGAAAAATATGAGCGCCGTATTTGTGCACCTGAATGCCTTCGATTTCTTCCGTGTACACGTTTCCGCCGATGTGGTTTCTTTTATCGATAACCAGGCACTTCTTGCCTCTTTTTGTGGCCTCATAAGCAAAGACGGCTCCGAACAAACCCGCGCCGACGATTAAGTAATCATACATGTGGAAACTCCTTGTAATGTTTTACTCCCATCACATCTTAGCATAATCCCGCGCCGGCAACTACAGCGCTCCGGCAAAATTATGCTATACTATTGGCTAATGAGTGTCCGGGACGGGGATGTAGGGGGTTTTAGCCGGAATGAATACCGAAGCACTGGAATATTTTATCAAAGTTTACGAGAAAAAAAGCGTTACGGCCGCAGCCAAGGACTTGTACATAACTCCGCAAGGCATCAGCAAAACCATCAGGCAGTTGGAGATGGAGCTGGAGACCGAATTGTTTTACCGGGGCCCGCGGGGGATGGAAGCGACCAAAGCCGGCGAGCTGCTGCATGCCCGGGCCAAGCATATCCATTACCTGATCGAAGACATCAAAAAAGAGATTCGGATCATGAACGGGAGAAAAGGGACTTTAAACGTGGTGATCACCTACTCGATCTCATCGGTTTTGCCGGTGGATTTTTTGTATCGGTTTTCGGCGCATTATCCCGAAATTCAAATCAAGCTTAAAGAATTCCCCGACGAATATCCCTTGACGAAGATTTTTCAGGAGGAAGCGGATGTCGGGCTGGTGATCGGAATCGAAGAGATGGACGATTGCGAATTCGAGATGCTGGTCCGCGGCGAAGTCGTCGTTGTCGTTGCGAAAAGCCACCCCCTGGCCGGTAAAGATGAAATTTCCGTCAAAGAGTTGGCGAACGAAGCTCTGGTCGTTAAAGCTGCGGGCGGCGGCAAGGAAAACGGATTTGTCGAGAAATGCCTGGAACAGGGCTTTACCCCCAATGTGATCCATGAGTTCGGCAATATTATATCGGCTCATCGGCTGTGCGAGCGAAATGGGGCCGTGGCCGTTTCGATCGATTTTGTGGAGGACTCCCTTAACAATGACAACCTGAAACGGATCCGGCTGATGGAAAAGATCCCCCAGGATATTTATCTCGTATTCCGCAAAAGAGGGATCCAATCGAAAGCAATCGCCTTGTTTCAAAGCTATGTAGCGGATAAATGCAAGTCGTTTTGACGGAAGGCGCGGCCCGTCGAAACGGCTTTTTTCGTTATAAACTAAAAGTTGCCTCCCCCTAACGATTGGTTGATAGTTATTTTGGCCGCGATGGAGTACCCTTAGCTAAGGGTACCCATCAACTTGCAATCATGAAAGCACATACAAAATTTTTGTGATTGTGGCAACTCGGTTATTTACATAGGAGGCGAAGAAGTGGGCAAGTCAGGCAAAGGCAAGAAAACTTTTAAGGCATGGGCGGCATTGTTTTTGGCGCTGGCCGTCGGTGCGGTTGTAACCGCTTCAATGGCATCGGTTGCAAAAACGATTCAAATTCTGCTCGTTGCGGCCGTTATTGTTTCCGTTGTTGTATTGGTTAGCGGTTTCATGTGGGCGAGACGGAACCCCACGGAGCGAAAAGGATTAAGAAGAACGCTGATGGCGCTGCTTAGTTTAGGGCTGGTCATCGTGATTGGCCTCGACGTGGCCGTATACAAGTATCAGGTTGTCGTTAACCAATACCTGACCAAAGCGAAAATCGATGAGGAGGCGCTGGCGAAGGCTTCTGCGGATTCCAAAGCGGTTACGGAGCAAATCGAAGACGAGGGGATCGTGCTGCTCGAAAATAAAGAGCATGCCCTGCCTCTGGATATGAACAACGCCAATGAGAAGAATGTAAATATTTTTGGCCAGGCTTCCGTAAAAATGATTTACGGCGGCAGCGGCTCCGGTTCGGGCGACGAAAGCGCGAACGTCACGATTCAACAGGGCCTGGAGAAGGCCGGGTTTAAGGTGAACAGCGAACTCACCGAGTTCTATAAAGCCCACGCCCCCGCAAAAAAGAAAACGGACACGTTTAACCTGGACGGCGGCGACTATACGCTCAGCGAACCGGCTACCGGCGATTTCAGCGAGGAACTGCTGAAGAATGCGGAGCAATTTTCCGATGTGGCGGTCATCGTGCTCTCCAGATCGGGCGGCGAAGGCGGCGACCTGCCGTTCGAAACGGCGGAATACGGCGGTTCCAAAGACCGCCATTACCTCGAGCTGTCGGAAGCCGAAGAAAAGATGATCGACATGGTCACTTCGCGCGATTTCGCGAAGGTGATCGTAGTGATCAACTCCAGCAACGCGATGGAACTCGGGTTCCTGGAAAACAAGGGAATCGACGCCGCGCTTCTGATCGGCGGTCCCGGCTCGACCGGCAACAACAGCGTCGGCAGCATTTTGGCCGGCAAGGTGAATCCGTCGGGCCGTCTGGTCGACACCTACGCTTACGATGTAACGACATCCCCGGCTTTTTACAATGCGGGCGACTTCAGGTACTTGAATACCAAACATAAATCCGTAGACAAATTCGGCAAAGAGAGCGAAAAGTACCATGCTTTCGTCAATTACGCCGAAGGCATTTACGTCGGCTACCGCTATTATGAAACCCGGTACGTCGACAACGCGACAGGCCAAGTGGACGAGGCGGCGTACCGCAAAGCGGTTCAGTACCCGTTTGGTTACGGCTTAAGCTATACGAGCTTCACGCAAGAGATTACGGACTATCAAACCACGAACGATAAGATTACCGTCGAGGTTAAAGTGACGAATACCGGCGATACGGCCGGTAAGGACGTCGTGCAGCTGTACTACACTCCGCCTTATTATGAGGGCGGCATTGAAAAATCCCATGTCGTGCTGGGCGCGTTCGATAAAACGGAAATCCTCGAGCCGGGCGCTTCCGAGACGGTGACGTTGGAGATTCCGGTGGAAGATATGGCGTCTTACGACTACAAAAATGAAAAAGCGTATGTGCTGGAAGCGGGAACTTACGGGATCAAGCTGATGAAAAACGCCCATGAGGCAATCGACTCCAGAACGTATGAAGTGAAGGACACGATCGTTTATGGCGGAGACAACAAACGTCCTTCGGATCAAGTCACGGCAACGAATGTGTTTGATGATGCGCTCGGCGACTTGACCTATGTGTCCAGAGCCGATTGGGAAGGCACCTTGCCGGCCCAGCGGACTCCGGAAAAGGAAGCTTCGCAGGAACTGGTCCAGGATTTGGAAAACAAGCAGGTGACCGACAATCCGGACGATCAGGATATCGTTTTTGCCAAACACGGTCTGGAACTGGAAGATATGGCCGGGCTGGACTATAACGATCCGAAATGGAACGAGCTGCTGGAGCAGCTGTCCGTTGAGGATATGGCGAAATTGATCGGGTTTGGCGGTTACGCAACCCAGCCCGTCGAGTCGATCAACAAGCCGGCTACAACCGATCTGGACGGCCCGGCCGGCATCAATGCGCTGCTCACCGGTATTAACGGCGTGCAGTTTATGAGCGAAGTGGTGCTGGCGTCGACATGGAATGTGGATCTCGCCCAAAAAATGGGCGAAGCTCTCGCTAACGAAGCGCTCGTTTACAGCGTGACCGGGATGTACGCGCCGGCCATGAACATTCACCGTACGCCGTTCTCGGGCAGAAACTTCGAATATTATTCGGAAGATGCATTCCTTTCGGGCAAGATGGGGTCTTACGTGGTGCAGGGAGCCGCTTCCAAAGGCGTGTATGCTTACATCAAACACTATGCCCTGAACGATCAGGAAACGAACCGCGACGGCGTGGCCGTATGGACCAATGAGCAGGCGGTTCGCGAAATCTACTTGAAGCCGTTTGAAATTTCCGTCAAGCAAGGGAAAACCACCGCGGTCATGTCCTCCTTTAACCGGATCGGCACGACATGGGCGGGCGAACATTACGGCCTGTTGACCACCGTGCTGCGCGATGAATGGGGCTTTAAGGGCATGGTCATCACCGACTGGGATATGTTCCCGCATATGGACGTGGACCGGGCGATCCGCGCGGGGGGCGACCTGATGTTGACGACGCTCGGCGATAAGCCGACGAAACTGAGCACGGACACGAATACCGGCAAACAGGCGATGCGCAAAGCGAGCCACAACATCCTTTATACCGTGGCGAACAGCAAAGCTCTGGAAATCAACGCCGCGCCGTATCCGTACTGGCTGCTGCTGCTCGGTCTCGGAAACATTATCCTTCTGGCCCTGCTGACCCTCGGGTTCTATAAAGCGGCGCACCGGAAGGCCCGCAAAATCGAAGCGGTTGAAACGCAAAACCAAAATATATAGATAGGCCTTAGGCGGTAGCTGATTAAGTCGGCTACCGCCCAAAGGCTAAAATGGGGTATTCGGAGATGAAACACAAACACTTGATAGAGCAGATGACATTGGAGGAGAAAGCTTCTTTAATGTCGGGGAAAGATTTCTGGCAGACGCAGGATATCCCGCGCCTTGGAATCCCGAGCATTTTTCTGGCGGACGGACCGCACGGCATTCGCAAACAAGCGGAAGCGGCGGACCATCTGGGCTTGAACCCGAGCCTTCCGGCCACCTGTTATCCGACGGCCGCGACCGTGGCCAACAGCTGGAATACCGAACTTGGAGAGAAGCTCGGCGAATATCTCGGCAAAGAGGCGGTCAGCCAAAGAGTGCATGTACTGCTGGGGCCGGGCGTAAATATGAAGCGAAATCCGCTGTGCGGAAGAAACTTCGAATATTTCAGCGAAGACCCGTATCTGGCCGGGAAACTGGCGGCGGCTTATATCCGGGGCATTCAGTCGCAGGGCATTTCCGCCTGCGTGAAGCATTTTGCCGCCAACAATCAGGAAGAAAGACGGATGTCGATCGATACGATCGTCGATGAGCGGACGCTGCGGGAAATTTATTTGACCGCGTTTGAAATCGCCGTGAAGGAAGGCGGGAGCAAGACGGTAATGTCTTCCTATAACATGTTGAACGGCGAGTATACGAATGAGAACATTCATTTGCTGCGCGAAATCCTGCGCAAGGAATGGAATTTTGAAGGGGTTGTCGTCACGGATTGGGGCGGCAGCAATGACCGCGTGGCCGGCCTGATCGCCGGAAACGAGCTGGAAATGCCGACGACGGCCGGGGAAACCAATGCGGAAATTGTCCGGGCCGTACAAACCGGGGAGATCAAGGAAGAAGTATTGGACGAATGCGTGGACCGGCTGCTTGAACTGATTTTTTCCACGGAGGAAGCGTTCAAGACAGCGGATAAGCCACAGTTTGACGTGGATCGGCATCACCGCGCGGCCCAGGAAGCCGCCGAAGAATCCATCGTGCTGCTGAAAAATGAAGGCAGTATATTGCCGATTCATCATGGCGTGAAAGTAGCGATCATCGGCGAGTTCGCCAAGGAAGCGCGTTATCAGGGCGCCGGCTCTTCGATCGTCAACCCGACCGTGCTTGACCACACTTTGGACGGTTTGGCGGAAGCGGGCTTGACGAGCGTCGGGTATGAACCCGGATTTGAGCGGTACGGAAAAAGAAACCGGGGGAAAATCGCCAAAGCGTGCGACCTTGCCAAGCAAGCGGATGTCGTGCTGTTATATATCGGTCTGGACGAGGTGACCGAAGCCGAAGGCCTGGACCGGCAAAATATGAAGCTTCCCGAGAACCAGGTCGAACTATTGAACGCCTTGTACCAGGTGAATCCGAACATCGTGGCGGTGCTATCCTGCGGCTCCGCGGTGGAAATGCCGTGGATCGGCAAGGTAAAAGGCCTGGTGCACGGCTATTTGAGCGGTCAGGCGGGAGCCAAAGCGATCCTTGGAGTACTGACCGGGAAGATCAATCCTTCCGGAAAATTGGCGGAAACGTATCCGCTCCGTTATGAGGATACGCCGTCCTACTATCATTTTCCCGGCAAGGAAGTCAGCGTAGAATACCGGGAAGGCCCCTATATCGGCTATCGTTACTATGATACGGCGAAGGTGGAGGTGCTTTTCCCGTTTGGATATGGCCTTAGCTATACGGCTTTTGCCTATTCCGATGTGCAGGTGGACCGGGATGGGGTCACTTTTAAAATCACGAACACGGGAAGCATGCCGGGGAAGGAAATCGCCCAGCTCTATGTCGGCTGCAAATCGGGGGATGTTTTCCGGCCCAATAAAGAACTGAAGGGATTTGCCAAGGTATTGGTCAATCCGGGCGAGACGGAAACGGTCACGATCCCGTTTGACGGCAAGACGTTCCGTTATTTTAATGTAACAACAAACGGTTGGGAAATTGAAGGCGGGGAATACGAGATTATGATCGGGGCTTCCAGTGCGGATATCCGGCTGACCGCAAGCCTTCACGTAGAAGGAACGGGAGCGCAGCTTCCTTACGAGCAGGCGAAGCTTCCTTCCTATTATTCGGGCCAAGCGAACCAAGTCGGGCAGGAGGAATTCGAACGCCTGCTTGGGCGGAAAGTCCCGGCTGCCGCCTGGGACCGCACGCAGCCGCTCGGCTACAACGATACGATTGCCCAATGCCAGTACGCCAAAGGCTTTGTTGCCAGATTGGCCTTTCGCCTGATGTCTTTTGCCCATTGGTTTTTGTGGAAAACGGGTAAAAGAAGCACGGCCAACCTGATCATGATGTCGGTCTATCATATGCCGTTTCGCGGCATTGCCAGAATGACCGGCGGGCTCGTGAACATGCCGATGCTGGACGGTCTTCTGATGATGGTCAACGGTCATTTCTTCAAGGGGCTTAAGTATTTTCTGAAAGAGAGAAGCAAGATGCTGAAGGCCGCCAAGACGAAGGTCGTCATATCAGCCCAAGCCACAAAAGGAGAAGAAATATGAGCGGTAGAAAAACAGCGGCCGGGCCGCTGGGCCTTTGGGCCCGATACAAAGAAAAACATCCCCATATTGCGCAGTTTCTGATATTCTTTATATTGAGCAATGGCATTACCGTCTTGCAGTTGTTTTTAATGCCCTTATTTAAGAGTCTGTTCGCCCGCACGTCTCTAGTAAACAGCAATTTTCAAATTTTGCAGTTTGGGCATAACTTTGACGGCAGCCTTTACTATGTATTCGATTATGCGGCGGGTCCGCTGGCCGCGGGCGGCGGAGGCGGCCTGGCCTATTTTCTCGCCGTGCAAATTACGATTGCGATCGCCCAGATTCTCAATTTTTTTGCGCAAAGAAGCATTACGTTCAAATCGAACAGCAACATTTGGCAGGCCGCGTTCTGGTACGTCGTCGCTTATATCGTGATCACGCTCGGCGCCGCAGCGGCTCAAGGCTTCTACAAAGCGCCGATCTACAACCTGTTCATCAATACGTGGGGATGGGGCGCCGCCGGTGAGACGACGGCCGACGTGATTACGATGATTATCAACAGCGCTATTTCGTTCTGGGTGTTCTTCCCGATTTTCAAAGTCATTTTCAAACAGGAACCCGAGAAGCAGGAATAGTTAAAGTGCGATTAAAGGTAGTGTGAGTTGAGTCATGAAATTATTATCCGTAGTTATCCCTTGCTACAATTCGCAAGACTACATGAGGTACTGCATCGAATCGTTGTTGCCTGGGGGAGAGCGGGTGGAACTGCTGATCGTCAACGACGGTTCCGCGGACCGGACCGGGCAAATTGCCGACGAGTATGCAAGCCGTTATCCCGGGATCGTCAAAGCGATCCACCAGGAAAACGGCGGCCACGGGGAAGCGGTCAACGCCGGGATTCGTCATGCGGCGGGCTTATATTTTAAAGTCGTCGACAGCGATGACTGGGTGGATGTCCGGGCGTATCTGAAAATCTTGGAGACCCTAAGCGCTCTAACCCAGGAAAATAAACATGTGGACATGCTGGTCAGCAATTTCGTCTATGAAAAAGAGGGCAAGAAGTACAGAAAAATCATGAAATACGACGATGTGCTTCCGGAAGGCCGGATTTTTACGTGGGATGATATCCAGTGTTTTCGCAAAGGCCAGTACATGTTAATGCATTCCGTCATGTACAGGACGCAGCTTCTCCGGGATTGCCGGCTGGAGCTTCCGAAACATACCTTTTATGTCGACAATTTATTTGTGTATACGCCGCTGGCGCATGTCAAAACGCTGTATTATGTCAACGTCGATTTTTACCGGTATTTTATCGGCAGGGAAGGCCAATCGGTCCAGGAGAGCGTTATGATCCGCAGAATCGATCAGCAGATTAAAGTCAATAAACTGATGATTGACCAAGTACGGCTGGATATGATCGAAAATCCGAACCTGCGCCGCTATATGTTCAGGCATCTGGAAATCGTCACTGTCGTATCGGTGATTCTATTGATCCGTTCGGGAACGGACGAACATCTTGAGAAGAAAGATGAATTATGGGACTATATTAAAAATAAAGATATGAAGCTGTACCAGGATCTGAAATACGGCCTGATGGGAAGAATGATCAATTTGCCCGGACGGGCCGGCCGCCGCATTTCCGTGGGGGCTTACAAGATTTCGCAACGATTGGTCGGGTTTAACTAACGAGGGGAGCAGGGGCCTGTAGGGTGTCCTGCTTCTTTTCCTATATTAGAAAGCAGGGAGAATCTATAGTAAAATATCTTTGAATATACCGCCTATCATACAGAAGAGGAACCAAAGATGAAATATAAAGAGATCATTGCACAAATGACATTGGAAGAGAAAGCGTCTTTAATGTCGGGGAAGGATTTTTGGCAGACCCAGGACATCGAGCGCCTTGGCATTCAAAGTATATTTCTTGCCGATGGACCACACGGTATCCGCAAACAGGCGGTAGCGGCGGATAAGCTGGGCCTTAATGAAGGCGTGCCGGCCACTTGTTATCCCACGGCAGCGACGGTGGCCAACAGCTGGAACGTGGAGCTGGGAGAAACCGTAGGAGAGTATCTCGGGGAAGAAGCGATCGCGCAAAAAGTCAGCGTTCTGCTCGGGCCCGGCGTCAACATGAAGCGGAATCCCCTGTGCGGCCGGAATTTTGAATATTTCAGCGAAGATCCTTATTTGGCCGGTAAAATGGCGGCGGCTTACATTCGGGGCATTCAGTCGCAGGGCATTTCCGCTTGCGTCAAGCATTTTGCCGTCAACAATCAGGAGAAGCGGCGGATGTCGATCGATGCCATCGTCGATGAAAGAACGCTGCGGGAAATCTATTTGACCGCCTTTGAAATTGCGGTGAAGGAAGGCAAAACGAAGGCGATCATGTCTTCTTACAATAAATTGAACGGTACCTACACGAACGAGAACTTACATATTATGCAGGATATTTTGCGCGGCGAGTGGGGGTACAAAGGGGTTGTGATCACGGATTGGGGCGGGAGCAACGACCGTGTGGCCGGACTTTTGGCCGGAAATGAACTGGAAATGCCGACGACCGCGGGCGAAACCGATCGGGAGATTGTCCAGGCCATTCGCAGCGGAAAGATCCCGGAAGAAGTATTGGACGAAAACGTGAACCGGCTGCTTGAGCTGATTTTTACCAGCGGAGAGGCTTTTCGGCGGCCGCATTTGGAGTTTAATGTGGAGTATCACCACCGGATGTCCCAGAAGGTCGCGGAAGAGTCGATCGTGCTGCTGAAAAACGAGGGGAATATTTTACCGCTCAAATTCGGCAAAAAAGTGGCGGTGATCGGCGATTTTGCGGAAAACGCCCGGTTTCAGGGAGCGGGTTCCTCCATCGTCAATCCGACCATTTTGGACCACACCCTCGATTGTTTCGAACAGTCGGGCATCGTCAGCATCGGCTATGAACCCGGTTTTGAGCGCTACGGCAAGAAGGACCGGAAAAAAATCGAAAAGGCCTGCGCCCTCGCGGCGCAAGCGGATGTGGTTCTGCTGTATATCGGTCTGGATGAAGTGACGGAGGCGGACGGCCTGGACCGGCAGAGCATGGGGATTCCGGAGAATCAGATCGAACTGCTGGACGCTTTGCACCAAGTGAACCCGAATATCGTGGCGATTCTGTCCTGCGGTTCAGCGGTGGAAATGCCGTGGATCGGCAAGGCGAAAGGGCTGCTGCACGGATATTTGGGCGGGCAGGCCGGAGCCAGGGCGATCCTGCGGGTGCTGTCGGGAGACGTCAATCCATCGGGCAAGCTGGCGGAAACGTACCCGCTTCGCTATGAGGACACCCCGTCCTCCCGGTATTTTCCCGGTAATGAAACGACCGCCGAGTACAGGGAGGCCGTCTATATCGGTTACCGCTATTACGATACGGCGGACGTCGACGTGCTTTTTCCTTTCGGATACGGACTGAGCTACACCACGTTCGAGTATTCCGACCTGCAGGTCGATAAGGCGGGGGTGACGTTCAAGCTGACCAATACCGGCGCCGTTGCCGGGATGGAAGTCGCGCAGCTTTACATCGGCTGCAGCTCCGGGGAAATTTTCAGGCCCCGCAAGGAATTAAAGGGGTTTGTCAAAGTGTTTATCAATGCCGGCGAATCCAAGACGGTGTATATTCCGTTTGACGACAAGACGTTCCGCTATTTTAACGTAAAAACAAACGGGTGGGAAATCGAAGAAGCGGACTATACCATCATGGTTGGCGCATCGAGCGCGGACATCCGGTTGACGGATACCTTGTTTGTGGCAGGTACGGGCGCGCCGGTGCCTTATGACAAGGCGAAGCTTCCGTCCTATTATTCGGGCCGGATCACCGATGTCGGCACCGCGGAATTCGAAAACCTGATCGGGAGAAAGGTGCCGGTTTCCACCTGGGACCGATCGAAACCGCTGGGGTACAACGATACGATTGAGCAATGCCAGTATGCGCAGGGCGCCTTCGCCAGGCTGGCCTATCATGCCATTGTGTTTGCTTACTGGTTCCTGAGAAAAATAGGCAAACGCAGCACGGCGAATCTGATCATGATGTCGGTTTATCATATGCCGTTTAGGGGAATCGCCAGAATGACCGGCGGCGTCGTTAATATGCCGATGCTGGACGGGATTCTGCTGATCGTTAACGGGCATTTCTTTAAAGGACTGGCCCATTATTTAAGGGAAAGAAAAAGAAAGCTGAAGCGGATAAAGACGAAATCATAATCGTTAACGGAAGGAGCAAGGATGGGGATGTCGAAACCTGTAATGAACATCGCATTAGTGTGCGGACCGGATTGCGATATGGAAACACAGGCGGTGCGCGCCGCGCTGGAGCTTTTTGGCGCGCGGGTGTTTACGTATTGGATCGGCCGGCCCAACGATTTGATTGCCGTCCTGTCGGGGGAGGACCTGTACGCCGGGACGGATATGATCGTCCTCAGTTTTCACGGCGATGAAGGGAAATTCATCATGCCGGAATTGGGCGAGGACGTTTACGAGGAAGGGGAGCCGCAGGGTGACTTCGGTCCGGTCGAGGTTTTGCGCTATGCCAAGCTGGACGGGAAGATCGTCATCGGCAACGGGTGCACGCTCGGCGACAAGAAACTGGCCCGGGCGTTTCTCGGCCGCGGCTGCCGCATCTACATCGGCCCGGACGATTATCCGGACGGCAATGATGCGCTAATGTTCGTGCTGAGATTTTTCTATGAAATGATCCAGAATGGAAAGAGCGTGGAAGAGGCTTACGCCCTGGCCGTAACGATGAGCGAGGAGCTGCCGATGTACCGGTTGTACCAAGGTTCCGAGTTGATTTAATGCTAAAATGTTGTCAAAATGATTAATAGTTGGTTTCAAGGAGTGGTGTCATGTCTGTTACGATTCAAGATATTGCCAAAGAGGCCCAGGTTTCGGTCGCAACCGTTTCCAGAGTGATCAATAATTCCAAAGCGGTTAGTCCGGAGCTGAAAAAAAGAGTAAATGATGTAATTCAAAAAAGAAACTTTAAGCCGAATTCCTTGGCAAGAGGTTTAATCATGAATCAAACCAACATTATCGGGATCATCGTTCCGGACATTTCAAATCCGGTATTCGGTGCCTTGACCAGGGGGATTAACAGCTTCTGCCAACAGAAGGGTTATACTTTAATGGTCTGCGAATCGGGGGGACAACAGGAGAAGGAAATCGAATTATTAGGGATATTGGCCAATAAAAAGGTTGATGGGGTTTTGTTTGCGGGAGTCGACGTGAATTCCACCTTGGTGGAAGAAATGAAAAGGAAAGAGTACCCCATCGTCCTGGTTACCCAGGAGGCTTCGGAAGGAGATGAAGTGATTCACACGGTCACTCATGACAATATCAAGGCTACGTATGATGCGGTCTCTTTTCTTATTGAAAACGGGCATACAAAAATAGCATTTATAGGCGGTCCGGAAAACGATTATTCATCCGGGCAAAAACGTTTAACAGGGTATGAGCTCGCGCTGAAGGAACACAACATTGAAGTTCCGGATTCTTATATCGAGCATGGGAACTTTTCCTTCGAATCCGGGTATGATTGTATGAAAAAAATATATGAGGAAAACAGCATTCTGCCAACCGCCGTCATGGTATGCAACGATGTTATGGCGATTGGGGCTATCCGGTTTTTGAAAAATGCGAAGGTTTCGGTACCTGCCGATATTTCCATTATGGGGTTCGATGATTTGGAGTTCGGTAAATATTTCAGCCCCGAATTGACAACGGTTCGAATCTCTTACTTCGATGAAGGGCTGAAAGCAGTCAAAACTCTGTTCAAGCTGATCCATCAGAAGCAGCAGGCCATACCGAAAACTCAATTTATTCCGCACAAAATCATAAGAAGAATTAGTGTGCGCAAAATATCTCTTTGAAAGGCACAAAATTTCTATTGATTTTTACCAAAAATTCGAGGTATAATATACCCACGTCAGGAAAAGGTTTTCCTGAAATTGATTCGGAAAACCTTGCTTCTGGGGAAATAAAGGGGGGATTAGCGGTAAAAATGAGTGCCAATTTTTTGAGCTTTAGGAAAAGGTTTTCCTAAAACGAAATCAAAAGGGGGAATACATTTTTTTTAGCCATTAAAGAAAGCGTTTCCTATTTTTTTGTCGGAAGTTTGCAATCTATACTTAGATGGGGGTACTTTCATGACACTGTTAAAAGGGAAAAAATTGTGGTTGCCTTTAATTGCGGGTTCTCTTGTTTTTTCGTTGGCAGGATGCGGCGGGAATTCGGCCAAAACGGAGCCGGCATCAAACGGAGCAAAGGACCCGGTGACCATCACCTTTTCGTTTGACCAAGGAATCGGGCAGCCGGCGCAAACGCTTGTCGATGAATATAACGCAAGTCAGGATCAATACGTTGTCAAAACGAAAATCCTGCCGCAGGACGCCAATGTGGTTCACGATGATTTTGTGAATAAGCTGGCCTCCGGCGATAAGAGCGTGGACGTTATGGCTTTGGACGTCGTTTATGTGGCGGAGTTTGCGGCGGCCGGGTGGCTAACCGATCTAACCCCGTATTTTGATCAAGCGACGCAGGATAAATATTTGCCGGGTACCATTGAAACGGCAACATACAACGGCCAACTTGTCGCTTTTCCGTGGTTTACAAATGCAAGCGCTCTCTTTTACCGCAAAGACGTACTTGATCAATTGGGTGTAGAACCTCCTGCTACGTATCAAGGCTGGATGGATCTGCAAAGTAAAGTGCAAGGCATGAACGATGTTCAATACACAGGGGTTTTTCAAGCTGCTCTGTCCGAAGCGTTGGTATGCAACTGGGTTGAATATGTAGCCAACAACGGTGGAGAGATCCTGGATGCATCAGGCAAACCGGTTGTCAATTCGGAAAATAATATCGAAGCGACGCAAATCATGCTTGATATGGTCAAAAGCTATGCTCCTCAAGGTGTAACAACTTATACGGAGCCGGAAAGCGAGCAGGTATTCTTGGACGGCAAAGCGCTTTTTATCCGGGATTGGTCCGGGTTCTGGAGCCAAGCCAACAAAGAAGGTTCCAAGGTAAAGGATAAAGTGGGCGTTGCCGCTCTGCCGGTTGGTCCTAAAGGAACCGAGTCGCATTCCACTTTAGGCGGTCTGAATTTGGTGATCAATAATTCCATCGATGACGAGCATAAAGCGGCTGCCGTCGACTTTATCAAATATTTGTCCAGCGAAAGCGTACAGAAGAAAATGAATCTGATCGCGGCCCAACCGCCGGTGTTAAAAGAGGTTTATCAAGATCCCGAAGTTTTGAAAGCGAATCCATTCTACGCGGATTTTTATGACATTATTATGAATGGGAAAGCAAGACCGATGTCTCCTCATTATTCTAGAGTTTCCGATTCGATTCAACGTAATATCCATGCGGCGCTGTCGGAACATATCGATATTAAAACGGCTTTGGACACCATCCAAACCGACCTCGAAGCATTAAGCAAATAAAGAAATAGACGGACATGGACTGCAGGCAGAGTATATAAAGTTGAATAATTCTTTAGTTCAACTTAAATACCCGCTTCGCTGCAGTCCATGCCGCCAGAAGGAGTTAATGAGGGAATGAAGAGTTTACAGCAAAGAAAGGAAACTAGAGATGCCTGGCTGATGATGTTCCCTGCGCTAATCATTTTATCGGTCATTGCGGTTTATCCGATTTTAAGGACATTTTGGTTAAGTCTGCATGAAATGGTGTTAACGGATCCGGGCTCGGGATATCCATTTGTCGGTTTGAAAAATTATTCCGATATCTTTCGGGACGAACGAGCGGGGGCTTCCATATTTTTTACTTTTAAATTCACGCTTACGACTGTTTTTTTAGAATTAATCGTCGGTTTTGCTGCGGCGATGATTATGAACAAAACGTTTAAAGGCAGAGGAATGGTTAGAGCGGCGATTCTGATCCCATGGGCGATTCCGACCACCGTATCGGCCCTGATGTGGAAATTTATATATAACGACCAGTACGGTTTGTTTAATGATGTGCTGTACAGACTTGGGATGATCGACGGCTATAAAGCCTGGTTAAGCACGGAAAGCGGTACATTTATGGCGCTGGTTATTGCGGATGTCTGGAAGACGGCTCCGTTTATGGCGCTGCTCATCTTGGCGGGGCTGCAAATGATTCCCGGCGATTTGTATGAGTCGGCGAAAATCGACGGCGCCAATGCTTTTCAGGCGTTCGTAAAAATTACTTTGCCGATGGTCAAGAGCACCGTGCTTGTCGCTCTTCTTTTCAGAACGATCGACGCGTTCAGAGTATTCGATTTGGTTTCCGTAATGACCGGCGGGGCGAACGGTTCGGAAAGCGTATCTTTATATGCTTACGCCCACCTGATGAAATTCCTGAATTTCGGCTATGGTTCAGCGCTGTCGATTCTGATCTTCTTGGTCGTATTTGCCATTAGTCTAATTTATATGAAATTAATCGGCAAAAATCTGGCCTAATACTTTCGGAAAGGAGGGAAGCTTCAATGGATTTGAAAATATCACGGACATTAAAGTCGAGCTTATTATATGTTATGGTTTTGATCTTTTTAGGCTTTATTTTGCTGCCCTATGTCTGGCAATTTTTAACCTCGATCAAACCGCTTGCGGAAATATCGGCGATCCCTGCCAAATGGGTGCCCAGCAAAATTAACGTAGAATATTATTTCAATGTGTTTCAGAAACATCCGTTTGCCAGGTATTTATTCAACAGTGTGATTGTAGCGACGATCACCACCGTTGTAAGCATTTTAATCGGCGCATCGGCATCCTATGCCTTGGCGAGACTGCGCTTTAAAGGGAAAAAAGTCATCCTGCTGTCCATCCTGACGATTTCCATGTTTCCGACGATTTCCACAGTCAGCCCTTTATTTTTAATTTTGAAAAATATGAACCTGCTAAATACGTATGCCGGGCTAGTTATCCCTTATACTACATTCGCCTTGCCCATGGCGATCTGGTTATTAACGAATTTCTTCAGTCAACTGCCGAAGGGCTTCGAGGAAGCGGCAACCATTGACGGTTGTTCCAGATTGCAAACTTTTTTCAGGATTATGCTGCCGCTCATTAAACCCGCTACTTTTTCGGTTGCTCTATTGGTTTTTATCAATGCTTGGAATGAGTATATTTACAGTTTGACTTTTATGACGGACGACAGCATGAGAACGGTGCCGGTTGGGATTGCGCTGTTTCCCAGCAATTATGAACTCCCATGGGGCGACATGGCGGCGGCGTCGATTGTCGTAACGGTTCCGCTCATTGCGTTGGTTTTAATATTTCAGCAGAAAATCATTGCCGGCTTAACCTCCGGGGGGATTAAAGGATAAAACATCAAAGGGAGAATGAGGATGAGCAAAATAAGATTTGGGCTTATAGGTTCGGGGTGGAGAGCCGAATTTTACATTCGTATTGCAAAGGCCATTCCCGAGAAATTCGAATTAACCGGGGTGGTCATACGAAATCGTGAAAAAGGGGAGGAGTTTGCCCGAAAATTCGGAGTAAACGTCGTCCAATCGTTGGACGAGCTGCTCAAAAGCCAGCCCGATTATGTGGTGTTATCCGTCAAAAGAGGTTTTGTTACCGATTATTTAATCGACTTATTTAAAAGAGGAATCCCCGTATTGTGCGAGACACCTCCGGGAGAAACGATGGAAGCGTTGGAGGAGCTGTGGGAACAGTCCAACAAATACAACGCCAAGGTTCAGATTGCCGAGCAATACTTTGCACAGCCGCTGTATGCCGCTTGGTTAAAGGTGATTCAAGACGGCAAACTCGGAGAAGTCAGCAATATGAATCTCTCGTCCTTGCATGGGTATCACGGCGTCAGCATCATCAGAAAATTTTTGAACGCAGGTTATGAAAATTGTATAATCCACGGGAAAAGGTTTTCCTTCCGAGTGACGGAAACCTATGGGCGTGAAGGCATGGACTTTGACGGGAAGATTTTTTCCTGTACAAGGGACCGTTTGACTTTGGAATTCGAAAATGGGAAGGTCGCGTTTTTTGATTTTTCCGATCCGGCCCAGTACCACTCGTTTATCCGTACCCGCCAACTGACCGTGCAAGGCGTAAGAGGCGAAATCGATGACTTGACCGTGCGATATCTTACGCCTAGCAACGTGCCGGTAACGCAGGAATTAAACCGTATCGACTTAGGCAAATACAACAACCAGGAATGGTCTCACTACGGAATCATGTTGGGTGAAGAGTTCGTTTATAGGAATCCGTTTGCGAACGCTCGATTGAACGATGATGAAATCGCCGTGTCCACCTGCTTGGAGCGGATGGGCGCATACTTGGCCACTGGAACCGAATTTTATTCATTAAAAGAAGCGCTGCAGGATACTTATATTTCTCTGATGATGGACGCGGCGCTTAAAAATCCGCATCAAGAAGTAAAAACGACAACAAGAGTATGGGCTCATTAAGCGGATTTCGGGGGACGGACATGTTGAATTTTGATCATCCAATCGAGCTTCAAAACAGCAACGGCAACGATCTGTTCATGGCGGGAGAAATTCTGATCGATATGATATCCGCGGATTATACGGATGATTTTACGTGCAGCACATACCAGAGATTTTTTGGCGGATCGCCCTCCAATATTGCGATGAACGCCAAGAAATTAGGGATTCAGGCTATTGTTGCGTCGGCGGTGGGGGGAGATGGCTTAGGCTCCTATTTAATCAATGAGTTAAAAAACGCCGGCATAGACACGGGGTGTGTTCAAAGATTAGCGGATTACTCCACGAGCATGGTCGTCGTAACCAAAAGCCAAGCCACGCCGACTCCTGTGTTTTACCGGGGCGCGGACTATCATTTGTCTTACACCGAGGAGCTTGAAGCGGCTTTGCTAAATTCCAAAATCGTACATTTCTCCTGCTGGCCCCTATCCAGAACACCGGCGAGGGACACCATTGAAAAGATCATAACAACAGCTCAAATGAATCGATTATTGGTCTGTTTTGATCCAAACTATCATCCGATGTTATGGGAGAACGGCGAGGACGGAGTACGGTATGTGAAGTCCCTCCTCGGAAGGGTGGATATTGTAAAGCCGTCCGCAGACGATGCGGAAAGATTGTTTGGCAAACAAACGCCCGAATATTATATGGAAACGTTCCTGGAGCTTGGCGCCAAACTCGTCATCCTGACCTTGGGAAAAGACGGCGCCCTGGTTTCCAACGGTTCGGAAACCGTCCGCTTCGACACCTTGGCCACCGAGGTGGCGGATACGACGGGGGCGGGAGATGCTTTTTGGTCGGGATTTTACGCGGCGGTGGTGCAAGGGCATACGATCAGACAAGCCTTAACCCTGGGGTTTGCGGTCAGCGCCTATAAATTGAAATATACCGGCGCCATTGCCGATTTGCCAAAGCTGGAAGTCATAAAAGACATGTATGGATTACGGGAGGAATAAAAAGTGGCGGTCCATAATCAAGTGCAACTGATCACGTATCCGGATTCGTTAGGAGGTGATTTAAAAACGCTCAACCGCGTTCTTTCCGCGTATTTTCCGGATATTTTTAAAGGCGGGGTCCACATTCTTCCGCCGTTTCCTTCCTCGGGAGACCGCGGTTTTGCTCCGCTTACGTATCTGGAGATTGATCCGCACTTCGGCACCTGGGACGATGTCAAAGCGATTGGCGAAAACTTTGACGTATTGGTCGATTTGATGGTCAATCATATTTCGCGGCAGTCGGAGTATTTTCAGGATTTTCTCGCAAAAGGCCGAAAATCGGAGTACGCTGATTTTTTTATTACGCTGGATAAGATTTGGCGAGACGGAAAACCGGTACAAGCGGATATTGAAAAAATGTTCTTGCGCAGACCGCTGCCGTATTCGGCCTATACCATCGGAGAAACCGGCCAGGAAGAAAAGGTGTGGACGACGTTTGGAAAAACCGATCCCTCCGAACAAATCGATTTGGATATAAACTCGCCGCAGGTCAAGCAGCTGTTTACCGATTTCTTTATGCATTTTAAAAGGCATCATGTGAAAATCGTACGTCTTGACGCTGTCGGATATGTCGTTAAAAAATTGGGCACGAGCTGCTTTTTCGTGGAGCCGGAGATCTACGAATTTCTCGATTGGATCAAAGGGCTTGCCGATTCCTTGGACATTGAATTGCTGCCCGAAGTGCACGCGCATTACTCCGTCCAGTACAAACTGGCGGAACGGGGCTACTGGATTTACGATTTTATTTTGCCGTACCGGATCCTGGAAGCATTCATTAATAAATCGGGGGAATCGCTGAAGCAATACTTGAGGACTCGTCCGCCTAAACAGTTTACGATGCTGGATTGCCATGACGGCATTCCGGTCAAGCCGGATTTGGACGATTTGCTGGATACCCAAGAAGCGAGGAAATTAGTCGATATCTGTTTGGAAAGAGGAGCGAACCTAAGTTTGATTTTATCGGACGAGCATAAAGCCGAGGATGGTTTTGATGTTCATCAAATCAGGTGCTCGTACTACTCCGTTCTAAATGGCGATGATGATGCCTATTTGGCGGCGCGGGCGCTGCAGTTCTTTACGCCGGGCGTGCCCCAGGTTTATTATGTCGGACTGCTGGCCGGGGAAAACGACCTGGAAAATGTGAAAAAAACCGGGGAAGGGCGGGAAATCAACCGCCACAATTTTACCCTTGGGGAAATCGAACAGGCTTTGGAAAAAGCAGCGGTTCAGAGATTGTTGAAATTGATCCGGTTTCGCAATGAATATGCGGCGTTTAACGGGGAGTTTCAAGTGCTTGACTCCGCGGCGGATGAAATTCGGCTTTCCTGGCAAAAGGATGAAACGCGGTGTACCTTGTTCGTTGATCTTAAAACGAATCAGTCGGTCATCGATTATACGGATGAAAATGGAGCTATGAAACAATATTTTATATAACAGAGGATGTGCTAGAGATGACAGTATTGCCGATTCATAATCACGGGTTGAACGCAAGCCGGCTCATTTTTGGATGTATGGGGCTTGGCGGAGGCTGGAGCCGGGATCCCGTTCAAACAGAACATGTAAAGCAGGCGCATGAAGCGGTGGAGACGGCTTTGGGCAGCGGAATCAATATGTTTGATCATGCGGATATTTACGCGTACGGAAAAGCCGAGACCGTCTTTGGCCAGGTGTTGCAGGAAAAACCGGAGTTAAGAGAAAAAATGATCATTCAATCCAAATTAGGAATTCGCTTTCCGGATGAAGTCAGGGGCATTCCGGCGCGTTATGATTTTTCCAAGGCCTATATTTTGGAGAGTGTGGATGGGATTCTTTCCAGACTGGGGATTGACTACTTGGATATTCTGCTCTTGCATCGTCCGGATGCGCTCATGGACGCGCGGGAAGTAGGGGAAGCCTTTCATCGGTTAAAGGCAGCGGGAAAAGTCCGCTATTTTGGCGTTTCCAATATGAGCGCCGGGCAAATTCGTTTATTGCAGGCCCATTGCAGTGAAAAGCTGGTGATAAACCAACTGGAGCTGAGCTTGCACAAAATCGGCTGGCTTGAAACCGGCATCCACGTGAATCAAGACGCGGCGAAGGGCAACATCTTTCCCGAGGGCACGCTCGAATACTGCCAATTGGAAAACATTCAGCTCCAAGCCTGGGGTTCGCTGGCCAAAGGCTTATATTCAGGAGCCAGCCTGGAGAATGCCAGCGAAAGTGTGAAAAATACGGCTCAACGGGTTAAACGGCTGGCGGAAGAGAAGCAAGCATCGCCGGAAGCGATCGTGCTTGCGTGGCTGATGAAACACCCCGCCGCCATCCAACCGGTCATCGGAACAACCGCCCCATCCCGAATTAGGGCGTGTGCGGAAGCCGAAAACATCGTATTGAGCCGTGATGAATGGTACAGTTTATACGTTAGTTCTCGAGGCGTAGGTTTGCCTTGATTGGAATCATTCCGACTTAAACGAACAAACGCTTGGGCCTGATGTGCCCAAGCGTTTTCTTTTGCCGAGGGAACTACTGCAAAGCTATTGCTGCGCCTTCACATATTCCGCCGATTTGATCCCGGCTTGGCGGCCGAAAATGATGATTTCCGCCACGGAGTTGCCGCCGATCCGGTTTTGGCCGTGCAGGCCGCCGGTTACTTCGCCGGCTGCAAACAAGCCCGGAATGGCTTGGCCTGCTTTATTCAACACTTCCGTGTTGGTGTTGATTTTTACGCCGCCCATCGTGTAGTGGATGCCGGGGCCGATTTTGATGGCGTAGTATGGACCCGCGGACAAGTCGTTGTCCATCCCGGTCGTTCTGGCGAACTCGGCGTCGTTTTTGTTTTTCACCGCGCCGTTCCACGTATCCAGCGTCGTTTGCAACGCATCCGCCGGCACGCTCATTTGCCCGGCCAATGCCTCGATGGAATCCGCTTGGAGCACAAAGCCCATCTTTTCGTATTGCTCGATCGCTTTCACGCGCGATTTGACGCCGGAATCGAATACGAGATAAGCGGATTTTTCCGGCAGTTTATTAATCGCCGCCGTGACATTGTCCCGGGTGTCCATCTCGTTGGTGAACCGTTTGCCTTCGCTGGACACGAGGATGGCGCCTTCTCCGCGAACGGCTTCCCCGATCAGATACGATTTTTCCTGCTGCACGGTCGGGTGAACCTGGATTTGATCCATATCGACCGTCGTGCCGCCGAGTTTCTCGATCATCTGAATGCCGTCGCCGGTGCTGCCGGTCTGGTTCGTGGTCACATATCCTTGCAAATCCGGCCGCACCTTGGAGATCATGTCCATATTGGCGCCGAAACCGCCGGTCGTCACGACAACGGCATCCGCGGCGATCGTTTTTTCATCCGTTTGGTTGAAAAGAACTTTAACGCCATTTACTTTGCCGTCTTTTTCCGTAATCTCCTTGACATCGGCGTTCACGAACAGCGGGATTCCTTGTTCTTTGACGTTCTTCAGCAAGCCGTTGACAAGGTATTGCCCGACGGCGGAGCCGTCTTCGGGACGGTGGGTGCGTTTTTCGCTCATCCCGCCCGTAATCGTAATATTGTTCAAGCGGATTCCGATCGAATCCAGCCAATCGATCGCCGCCGCGGAATTGTCCACGAAGAAGCGGAGCATCTCTTTGTCGTTGGTGCCATGGCCGCCCTTTAACGTCTCTTCATAAAATAAATCGTTGCTGTCTTCAATGCCTTGCTCTTTTTGGAATTTCGTTTGGGAAGCGTTCATCCCCGACGAAGCTTTCGTCGTATTTCCGCCGGCCACCGGCATTTTCTCGAAAATCACCGGATTCATCCCGCCGGCTTTCGCTTCAAGCGCGGCCGTCATCCCGGCGCCGCCCGCGCCGACGATGATGAGATCGTATTTGTCCTTAAGCTGGTCGATTGGCGTATAGCTATTCGTTTCGGACGCGCCCGAGACGGCTTCGGCTTCTTTGGCCGTGTCCTTGTTCCCGGGGTTTTGGCTCTGGTTTTGGCCTTGGGTCTGGTTTTTGGTCTGATTTTGGTTCCCGCCGCCGCATCCCGCCAGTACGAGAACGAGCGAGAGAACGAGGATCAGCGCTGTTGTTGTTTTCTTGGTCATGATTACCCCTCCACTTTCTATGCCTGTTGTTCCCGTTTACTATACCATGATTGCTTGCAAAGTTTTGTGAACAAATTCACAAACCATGTGAAACAATTCATAGTCCCGAAAGCAAACAACGCCGCAGTATAATAAGTTGAACTAATGATTGTACGTGATAGGGCCGTGTGAAATGTTCTTACGATCGCTGTTGCTCACAGATTTCTTTAATCAACTAAATTCGAATGTTGTAGAAATCCGCTCACAAAGGCGACCACTACCGTTTCTTCAGAATCATTTCACACTCTTGCCTGATTCCCGTATTTCTTTAGTTCAACTTATCTTGATCGGCAGCGTTGTTTGCTTATTTCTTCTTGGCAGGTGTCCATTTGTGTCCGCAGTTCATACAGCCGTTTACAATCGTGCTTCTTCCGACAAAGCCAACCAATATGCTGACAGGCAATGAAAAGAATATAAAAACGAGCCCGAGTGGCCCCAAAAAGCCAAAAGCCTTAGCTGTGTGTATATTGGCGGAAATGAACATCACGCCGCTAAGCACAAAGAGGAAAACGCCGAAAAGAATCATAGTGATAAGACAGGTAAACAGGTAGGCGAAGCTGTACCCCCGCTTGTTGGCAACGATCTGCGGAGATTTGCATTTCCGGCAGACAACGGTCTTTTGGTTTGCGCTGCTGGCCGGATATCCCGCTCCTGCGGACGCAGCGGCGGACGCGCGGCTTGGCGTATTGCCGGCCGCTCTGGCCTGCCCGCCGGCCGTTCGTCCGGCTTGAGGCGCGGATGATCTTTGCGCCGGGCTTGCGGTTGGTTTCGATGGACGCTGCACTTCCGTAGATTCCCTCCAATTCACAATTCCAGGTCTATAGACCTATTCGACAAATGCTTCCAAAATCCTTCTAAAGACTGACCGTAACCTGGTTCCTGCCGTTATTTTTGGACTTGTACAAGGCCGTATCGACGGATTCGATAATTTGCTCTTTCACAATGTCCGATGATTGGGTCGCGACCCCGGCCGAGAAGGTCATCGTAATAGGTTCACCGCGCTCTTCCGGAACCGGAATGGAGGTCTCGCGAACTGTTTTGAGCAGCCTGATGCCGATTTTTTCCGCTTCCTGAAGCTCGGTCTCAGGCATTAATACGGCGAATTCTTCTCCGCCCCAGCGGGCCACAACATCGGTATCCCGCACATGGCTTTCCAGTTGCTTGGCTATCGTCGACAGCACCAGGTCCCCAAAGGGGTGACCGTATGTATCATTGATGTCCTTAAAATGATCCAGATCGATCAGCATTAACGAAAGCGGGCGGCCATAACGATTGGAGCGAATGATTTCTTCGTCAAGCCGCCGCTCGAAATGCCTGCGGTTGGCCAGCTTGGTCAGATCATCGGTAACCGATAGCTCGTACAATTTCTTCTCAGCGATTTTTCGGTCGGTAATATCATTTAATACGACGATAATGCCGCTCACCAGTCCGTCATCTTCGACGGGATAGGTATCCGCCAAAAACGTGGAAGTCCCCTGGCCGTCCGGAAATTGGAGTTCTAACTGCTCCGTTTTTTTGCGCCCGGCCAATAGCTGGAAGATTTGATCCACCGCTTCGCCGGATACTTTTGCGCCGACTTCCCAAAAAAAGTGCTCCAACACCTCGTCTTGTTTCATTCTCAAAAGCCGGCACATCGCCGGATTGCACAAGTCGACTTTTCCGGTGCGGTCGATTCCGATCATTAAGGCGCGGGAGTTTTCCACGAAAATGTTCTGCTTGTTGATGAGCCTGGACCTTACTTTCAGCGCCCGATTCATGATGAAGATGAGCAGCGTGCAGATCCCCACCTCCAACACCCCCGAAAAAACCGCATCGATGTGGATTGCGCTCAGGCGGGAAAGAACGTTGATCGCGCTGATCGCGACGCAGGACAACAAGACGATGATCGACTCTTTGAGCGAGAAAAACAATAAAACCAGAATGATGGGCACGATAAAAATCTCAACGCTGAACACGTGGGCCGAGTGTTGAGTTCTGAGAAAATCCCAAGCGTAGCTTAACACGAGAATAATACCAAGCATCAGGCGAATCGCGAAATTTCTTTTCCTTGGGAACGATTTCATCCATAGAGGCGAGGCTACGAAATAGGTAAACACGATCAGGAGCGCGATGGCGAGCAATTGGATCGGCAGCGAAATATGCCCGTAAAACTTGATTTCGATGAAAAGAAAACACGCATATAATAAAAGAACGGCGGCGTTCTTTAAAATGTTGACGATGATATTTTTTATTTTCTCCATCTCCTCGGACAACCATGTTCATGTCGAAAATTGTAGCCTCCTGGAAAGGGGTACGTCAATGAAAATCTTTGATCCGGAGGGGCAAAGTTTTCAAACGGGAGGCATGCGCTCAGTTCCTCCCGAATGACATGTTTGCCGTTGGAGAGATAGTCTTGCGGCTTACATTTCCTTTTGGTATTTGTTCATATAATAAAGGCCGATGGCGGTATGGAGCAGGAAAACGGCTACCACCGCCAGCGTGACCCATAAAGGGGCTGAAATGAGGATCGTCATGTAAGCAATGCCCATAATGAGCCAATGGGTGATGTCGCCGGCTTTCGCTTTGGCCCGATAGCGGATCATCGTGTTCCGCTCATCGCTTATTTCGATTTCCGTCTGCTTTACGAGCTCGGGATTCCTGGATTCAAACCGTTTCATATAGAGCTGCGCCACACTCATCCCGATCAATCCCGCCCCGACGCCGACCAGCATTCCGGATACGGCTTTTACCTCTTCGCTTTTGAAACCGAAGCTGGCCGCGATGCAGCAAATGCCCGCGATCAACGCAGCTATATAAACCGATGCTTTTATCTTCATGATGTCTCCTCCTCATAGATGAAAATGTCTTCTATACTCATACCGAAGTAGCGGGCAATCTTGAAGGCCAGGATGATGGACGGATTGTACCGCCCGTTCTCCAACGAGCCGATCGTTTGCCGTGAAACCTTGAGCGCAGCAGCCAGATCTTCCTGACTAATCCCGTCCCGTTTGCGTATTTCCTCAAGCCTGTTTTTCACAGATTCACCTCAAATGCTTGAAATGGAAAGTTAACTTTACATCAAAACTAACACACTCAAACGCGAAATGTCAAGTTAGCTTTCCATTTCGTTATTTACCCTAACTGGCCGTTTGAACTCTTTTGGCGTGAATTAGCGTCATTTCGGTCCATTAGGCCGGGAAATACCAAGGAGGGAGGAGAATGGGGTGAAATCCCATACTCCTCCCTCCCTTTGCGTCCAACGTTGAAGTCAGACCCAGACGACTACGCTGCCAGCGTTATTCTTACATTGCTTCCATCTTCTGCGCCGTGTAAAGGCGGTAGTAGAGACCGCGGCGGGCCATCAGTTCGTCGTGCGAACCGCATTCGGCGATGCCCTTGTCCGAGACGTACATGATCCGGTCGCAGTTCTTCACGGTGGACAGCCGGTGCGCGATGATGAACGAGGTGCGCCCTTTGAGAAGCTCGTTCAAGCCTTTTTGCAGCAGGCGTTCGGTTTTGGCGTCGATGGACGAGGTCGCTTCGTCCAGGATGAGAATGCGCGGATCGGCGAGCAGCGTCCGGGCAAACGAGATGAGCTGGCGCTGCCCCTGGGACAGCTTCGAGCCGCGCTCGTTAACCTCCGTCAGGTACCCGTGCTCAAACTCGCGGATGAACTCGTCGGCGCATACCGTCTTGGCGGCGGCGATAATTTCCTCCTCGGTGGCGTCGAGCCGGCCGTAGCGGATATTATCCAAAATCGTGCCGGAGAAAATAAAGCTGTCCTGCAGCATAATCCCCATTTGGCTGCGCAGCGACTTCAGCGTCACCTGCGAAATGTCTTCGCCGTCGATGAGGATCCTGCCGCCCGTTACGTTATAGAACCGTGAAATCAGGTTGACGACGGTCGTCTTGCCCGCCCCGGTCGGGCCTACAAGCGCGATGCTTTCCCCGGCTTTTACCTCGAAGGAGAGGTTCTCCAGGATGTTGAGGCCCGGGTCATAGGCGAAGGTGACGTTGTCAAAGGTCACATTGCCTTTCACCTGCGGCAGTTCCTTCGCATTCGGCACGTCGCTGACGGTGACCGGCTCATCCAGCGTTTCGAAGATCCGTTCCAGATAAGCGACGGCGTTGATAAAGCTGTTGTACAGGTTGGACAGGTTCAAAATCGGCTGCCAAAAGCGGGCCGCATAGTTGCTCATCGCCAGGATCACGCCGAAGGTCACCTCCGCCGGATTCAGCGCGAGCAGGCCGATCAGATAAATCAGCATCGTCACGATCGTCGCCAGGTTGTCGACCGAAAACGGGATCAGCGCGTTGTAATGGATCGCCCGCATCCATTCGCGCCGGTAATTGCCGGCCAGCCGCGTGAAAATCCCCTCATTGCGCTGCTCGCGGGAGAAAATCTGGGTTACGCGAATGCCGCTGATGCTCTCCTGCAGGTAAGCGTTCATGTTGGAGCTTTTGTTCGATACCGCCTGCCACGACCGGCGCTGCTTGTTTTTGATCATCAGCATGATGCCGAGGAACACGGGCAGCCCCGCAAGCGTGATCAGCGAAAGCCGGACATCGACGGCAAACATGAACGCGGCGATGAAGATCAGGTTGAGCAGTTCCAAAATAAAGTTGATGATGCCGTTGGACAATACGTCGGATACCGCGTTGACGTAGTTGACGACCCGGATCAGGATTTTGCCCTGCGGCCGGTCGTCGTAATATTTGAACGGAAGCTCCTGCAAATGCTTGAACAGGTCCGTCCGGATGTCGAAGATGATGTCCTGGCCGACGCTCGTCATCATGCGCGAGCGCACCGTCGCCAGGATCACGCTGACGACGATCGTCGCCAGCATCAGCGCCGACCAGCCCAGCAGGGGAAGGACGGCCTTCTCGGGAATCGTCACGTCGACGACGTGCTGCATGATCAGCGGGGCCGACAGCCCGATCGCCGCGGATAAAGCGCTGAGCGCAAAGGCGACGAGCATCGGCTTTTTCTGCCGCTTGATATAGACCATGGCGCGCCGAAAGTGCTTGATGTCAAATGGCGATTCCAGGTTTTCGTCGATGTCGAATTTATTCCTTGCCATTTGCCGTCACCGCCCTTCCAACGCCTTCGTTTTGCAGCATAAACACATCGTAATAGTAGCCCCGCTTCGCCAGCAGCTCGGCGTGGGTTCCTTCCTCGATCACGCGGCCGCCGTCCAGGATGAGGATGCGGTCGGCTTCCGCGGTCGTGGACACCCGCTGTGCGATGATGATTTTCGTACACGGATATTCCAGTTCGCGCAGGCTTTTCTGGATATGCTGTTCGGTTTCAAGGTCGACCGCGGAGGTCGTGTCGTCCAGGATCAGAATCGGCCGCCGCACCGCCATGGCGCGGGCCAGCGCGATCCGCTGCTTCTGGCCGCCGGACAAGCCGACGCCGCGCTCCCCGACGATGGTGTCGTATCCCTCGGGCATCTTGACGATAAAGTCGTGCGCCGCAGCGAGCCGGGCGTATTCCATCGTCTCCTCCTCCGGCAGGTCGGGATCGCCGAAGGCGATGTTGCCGTCGATCGTATCGGAGAAGAGCAGCACGTCCTGGGTCGCCACGCCGATGTTCCCGCGAAGCTCGTCGAGCTCAAGCTGGCGCACATCCGCGCCGTCGACGAGCACGCGCCCTTCGGTCACATCGTAAAAGCGCGGGATCAGGTTGACGAGCGTCGTTTTGCCCGATCCGGTCGAGCCCATGATGGCAACGGTTTCACCCGGCTCGACCGTAAAGCTCACATCGTCCAGCACCAGCGCGTTGTCGTATTTAAAGCTGACATGCTCGAATTCGATCCGGCCCTCGTAACGCCGGGGCTTCTCCGCGTTGTGCCCGTTGACGATCTGCGGTTTGGCGTAATAGATCTCCACGATTTTGGTCAGGCTGGCGAAAAAGCGCTGAATGTCGTTGATGATGATGCCGATGTTGCGCATCGGGTTGGAGACGGCCCACACCAGCGCGGCAAACGCCGAATATTCCCCAAAGGTGATTCTTCCGTTCATCACGAACAGCCCACCGGCGATCATCAGGATCACGTTGAACGCTTGCGCGAACGTCTCCAGATAAGGAAAATAATCCAGCCATACGAGCGCGGCCGCTTTGTTGGCCTTGGAGAAGTTTACGTTTTTCTCGGTGAATTTCTCGATTTCGTAGTTCTCGCGGGCGAAGGCTTTGACGACGCGGTTGCCCGAAATATTTTCCTGAGTCGTCGTGTTCAGCTGGGACAGCCGTTCGCGCAGGTCTACATACATAGGGCGAACGCGTTTCGCAAACATGTAGGCCACGATGAAAATCGGCGGCGACAAGATCAGCAGCCACCAGGTCAGCACGGCGTCAATGGTGAAAAAATAAACAACCGCAGCAACGAAAATCGTCAGCGATTCGATGATCGTTTTGATAATCCACGCCATCGAGTGCCGAACCATGTCCAGATCGCCTGTCATCTTGGTCATGAGATCGCCGGTGCGGTTGTGATCGTAGTAATGCATGTCCTGTTCCTGGATTTTGTTGTACAGATAAATGCGGACGCGGTACAGCATGTTTTGCGAGGCCCGCTCGTACTGCATCATCGTTAAGTAAGCCAGACCCGTGCGCAGCAAGGAAAAGCCGACCATTCCCAGGCAGAGCATAATCAGCAATTGCCGTTCCTGCGTCAAGTTTTGCATGGCGTCGGGCCCGGCGATAAACGTATCGACGATACGCTGGCCTATGTACGGATTCACGATCGTCAGCGAGGAGCCTGCGACGGAAAGGATGAGAGCCAGTATGTACCTTGCCCTGTCCCCGCGCAGATTTTGCCACAGCCATTTCAGTTCGAACATTTGATCACCTGTTTCTGTTTGTTCTCTCATTCAAGCTGCAAAAATGTTCTTCCATTTTGCAAATCATGGTGATTATACCATAACCGTCAGAAGGTAAAACCCGCATATTCCAGCATGTTGCCACGTATGACTGCGTTTTCTTCACGGAATCATCCCATTGCTTTTATTTCGTTACATTATTTAGGATATGAACGGGATATTACGTTTTTTGACCGGTTTGATTAAAAAAGATGAAGCGAGGGATTTCGCGGGTGGCTATTAATTCGAAAAAGGGCAATGGAGCCGAAATAAGGACAAAAAATACCGCTATCGGGTTTGAACGCCGCTGACCCTTCAGCGGTTTTTTCGCGTTTTCCGGTAAAGGATTTATCGCAAAAAAAAACTTACCCATAATTTAGGGAATTGAGCGGCATTTTTTACATAGATTTCACACAGGAAAGGACATTCCATAAAGCTCACACGGGCGGTGATAGCGACACCTTTAGCAAGCGCTTACTAAAACGGATTTTCAGGGTTATTTGCAGATTGCATGTTTTTCCGCCTTGGCCTAAACCTTTCTCATTTTCAGCCTTTTCCTTACAAAAAAAAGCAGCCGCGGGATTATTAGCTTGCCGCGAAAGGGAGGTGTTTTTTGGATCGGGCCATTTTAATTAAACCCTTTAACGAAAATTTAATATCCCCTTAACGCTGCATGAATTGAATGAAACCAGGCTAAAGCGTATCATTTCCTTCGATCATCAATACTTTGACTGGGAGGGAGTTTGGGAGTGAAAAGTAGGGTTGCGCTGACAAGCCGGGTGCTTGCGGTGGTTATGCTTTTAACCTCGTTGTTCTCTACGGGGTATGTCCCGGTTCGGCCGGCGCTGGCGGAGTCCGGGGACATCAATGTGTTTGCCGGCGCGGGCGTAACGGCCTCGGCAAACGGAGAGATATCGGGAGGTTATGCCCCGTCTAAAGCGATTGACGGAAATTTTACAGGCAGTAAATGGTCTTATGAGGGAGATACGCAGTCCCCTGATGCGCAGAACCCTTATTGGCTCAAAATCGACGCGGGTGCCGAAGCGACGGTGCACAGGTTCGTGGTGGCCCATGCGGGCGCGGCGGGCGAACCGGACGGCTTCAATACCCGCGATTTTACGATCGAAACCAGTTCCGATGACGTGCATTGGACGACCGCGGTGACGGTGACGGACAACACGTACGGCACGACGGAGCATGAATTGGATACGCCGGTGACGGCCCGTTATTTTAAGCTGAACATCACCGATCCGGGGGATGCCAACGAAAGCGGGAACTATCAGGCGAACATCTATGAAATTGAGGCTTACGGCTCGTTTGGGGAAAATCCGGCTGCCGTACCGGTGACCGGCATTACGCTGGACAAGCATAACCTGGAACTGGCGGTGGGCGGCACGGACCGGCTGACGGCGACGGTTGCGCCAAGCGATGCGACCAATGCCGCCTATACGTGGTCGTCGGATGACCCGGCCATCGCCGAGGTGAATGCCGACGGCCTCGTTACGGCCAAATCGCCGGGGACGACCGGGGTCACCGCGACCACGGAGGATGGCGGTTATAAAGCGTCCGCACTGGTCACCGTCACGGAGGCTCCAGTGAAAGCCCTCGCGGCCGGACAGCTGATTGCCAAAAACAGCGATTGGACCTATCTCGACAACGGTACCGATCAGGGAACGGCCTGGCGCGCCGTCGACTTTGACGACAGCGAATGGAAGACGGCTCCGGCTTCGCTTGGATATGCCAGCAGCAGCAAACCGCAGCCGACGACCGTGATCGAATACGGCTCCAGTGCAAGCAATAAGTACATTACGACCTATTTCCGCAAGGAATTCCAGGTAGCGGACGCGGACGCGATCAAACAGCTTTCCGCCGCTTTGATCCGTGACGATGGCGCGGTTATCTATTTGAACGGCCAGGAAGTATACCGCACGAATATGCCGCAAGGCGCCATCACGTACAATACGCTTGCTCCCGAAGCGGTGGGCGACGAGCGGGACGAGGAACATTTTGATATTGATCCGTCCCTGCTTATTGACGGCACGAACGTGATTGCCGCGGAAGTCCATCAGCAGCGCGCCGACAGCTCCGACCTGTATTTTTCACTAGAGCTGAACAGTTCCGACTCGACCCCGCCCGTACTCGGAAAAAATCAGGGGCTGCTTGCCGAATATTACACCAATAACGGCGATATGCCATTTAATTTTGTCGAACACAAAGCGACCATCGTCGACTCGCAAATCAACTTCACGAACCTGGATCCGATCCTGAAAGCCTGGACAGGCCAAGAGGACGATGCCAACGTACGTTGGACCGGGCAAATCATGGCGCCGGAAACGGGCGATTATACGTTTTACATGATCGGCGACAACGGGTTCAAGCTGTGGATCGACGATAAAGTCGTCATCGACCATTGGGTGAACGACTGGGACAAGGAGCAGACCAGCCAGCCGGTGACTCTGGAGGCCGGCGTCAAATACAACTTCAAAGTGGAATATTTCGAGGATTACGGCGGCTCCAATCTGTATTTGCGCTGGTCGACGCCGAACATGGTCAAGGATATCGTGCCGGTGAGCGCTTTTTATTTGCCGGAAAACTATACCGGACCGATCTCGGGCAACTTGGGAGCGGACGGCCTGACCGTTTCGCTTAACCTGATGGCGGATCTGAGCGATTTGCCGTCCGCTTTGAAGGACCATCTAACGGTGAAAGCCGGCGGCAAAGAACTTAAAGCCGAAAGCGTGGAGCAAGGCGCCGATCCGTCCGTGCTTAAGCTTAAGCTGGAAGGTACCGTCAAGCCCAAAGAAACCGTAAATGTCGTTTACGACGGGCAAGGCGGGTTGAAGTTTGCCGGCGGCGGAAGCGTGGGCGGCTTTACCTTCAGCCCGGTCAACCAGTCCGAAGCCGTAGACTATTCGCCAAAGGATATAGCGATGTCCCTTTACGGTGACGCGAAAACGACCCGTTCATTTGCCTGGTACACCTCTAATGAGATCCCGGATAACGCGCCCGCCAATATTCTGGACAGTATCGTAGAAGTCGTGCCTGCCGATCAGGATTTTAATTCGGCGGCGGCGATGCGTTTTGTCGGCGACCCTAAAGATACGCAGATCCTTAAGAACTTAAATCTTGGCAGCACCACCGGCTCTTTTATCAGCCATAAGGCGATTGCAACGGGCCTTGCTCCCGGAACGGCCTACAAATACCGGGTGGGCAGTGACGGCAACTGGAGCCAAACCGGCCGCTTTACGACCGAGGGGAATACCGAGAACGAATACGATTTCCTGTATATGACGGATTCGCAGGGCGCGAATACCGAGGATTACCGCGTCTGGGCCAATTCGCTGAAAAATGCCTTGGATGACTATCCGGACGCGAGATTTCTGGTCATGCCCGGCGATCTGGTGGATGCCGGAGCGAACGAAGGCCAGTGGAGCGACTATTTCGGCCAGCCGCAAGATCTGCTGATGAACCTGCCGTTGATGGCAACGATCGGCAACCATGAGGGGCCGAACAACAACAACTTTTTCTATCATTTTAATTTGCCGGACGACTCGCACACCGATCCCAAACCGAGAGGTACGGTTTATTCCTTTGATTACGGGCCAGCTCATATCATGGTATTGAATACCGGTGATATTCCTTGGGACGCAGCGCAGACAAATTCGTTCAATAAGCAAATCGAGTGGCTGCGAAAAGAAGTGGCGCAAACGGACAAAAAATGGAAAATCGTAGCCTTCCACAAAGCGATTTATTCCGTGGGCAACCACGCCACCGATACCGATATTGCTGAGTTGCGGAAGAAGCTTTATCCGGTGCTGGACGAGCTTGGGATCGACCTGGTTTTACAAGGGCATGACCATACTTTCATGAGATCCTATCAAATGTACAACAACCAGCCCGTGGCGAATGTGAAGAAGGACGCCAGCGGCCGGCTGCTCAATCCGGACGGAACGCTTTATATGATCAACAACTCGCCGGGACGGAAATATTACCAAATCAATCCAAACGCGGACAAGTATTACGCCGCGGTTTATCAGCAACCGAATAAACCGATCTATTCGGGCGTTCATATCACGGAGGACAGCCTGACCATCAGCACCTATATTTCGGGTGAAGATACTCCGTTCGATAAATATAAGATCGTCCAAAACAGCGAAAAACCAAATCCGGTTGAAGGGCTGTCCGCCAAGATAGTTGACGGCAAGAAAACAGAGCTTTCCTGGACTAAACCGGCCGACAAAAACGCCGATGACGCCGTTCGCGGCTTCCGGATTTACGAAGTGAACGGCAGACTGGGCCCGAATTGGAGCGTCTACGTACCGGCAGTCGAAGGCCAAACGGACTATCAATACACGGTCGGTAATACGGATCCTGCTTTAACATACGAGTTTGCGGTTAGAGCGGTGGATAAGCGGGACAATTCGGACATTCGGACGGCCGTTTTACAGGGCGATGTGCCGTCCGCGCCGACCGCTCCGGTGGTCGACGACGCGCGCAACACGTTTGGCTGGACCGCGGTTCCGGGTTATGACGAGCTGTCCTCTTACGAATATAGCGTCGATGGCGGCAAGACCTGGCAGCCGGTAACGGCCAAACCGCAGCCGGTAGGGGATCACGAGTACCCTGCAGGCACGGTGCTGGTGCGCGTAAAAGGGGACGAAGCGGCAGGAACCGAAGCCGGTTTGCCGCTGGCTTCGGATAAACCGTTTACCGCGAACGGGGTTCGGGATACGTATGCCCTGTCGGGCGTCCTCAAGAGAGAAGGCCAGCTCAAGGTGGACGTTGAGGTCGAGCGGTTGGCCGATTACAGCGGACCCGCCTACGTGGTGTTTGAGCTGCTGAACGGAAACGAGCCGCTGCTGATCAACGCCATTCCGCTGCCGGACGACAAGCTGAACGTTTCCCAGTACTTTAATGTCAGCGGAGATAAGTACAGTGTCAAAGTGTTTGTGTTCGACGAGTTTAACAGCAACCTTGAAGTACCGCTCCAACTGGCGAGACCGGTTGTGTTTCAGTAACGGGCAGAAAGAGAGGACAATACGGTGAAAAAATATGTGGCGGCCATCCTGGCGTTATTGTTCGTGCTTACGCCGGTTTCGGTCTACGCCGCGGCTTCCTTCACGCTGGAGTTAAGCGTGAAGGAGGTGCTGCGCGGCGGCGAAATTACGCTTTCCGGAACGGTGGCGGACGAAACGGACGACGTCGTGGTCAAAATGGTGAGTCCGAATCAAACGGTTTTATACATCGATGTTATCTCTGCCCAAAACGGCGCTTATTCGCAAACGGTGGCGATTCCGGAGACGGAAGACCTGGCGCCCTCCGGCGTTTATACGGTCATTGCCGGCAACGGCGGTTTGACGCAGTCCGGCACGTTTACGATTCCGGGCAAAGGCGGAAATAATTCGGGTGAGGAGCCTTCCAGACCAAGTAACCCGGGCGGAGGCTCGAATTCGAATCCCGTAGAAACGGCTCCACCGGCGAATAATTCCGATTCCAAGGACATTCCGGCGGCCGCGGGACAGGTGAGCGGCGCAAACGTTCAGCCGGAATTGGCCAAGGACGGCCGATATATCGCCGGCAGCGACGTAATCGCGAAAGCCGCAGAGCAAGCGAAAGGCGCGGTGACGATCGAACTGCCCGCATCCGCCGCAGAAAGCGGATCGGCATTGGAATTCCCTGCTAAATCGTTAACCGGACTGGAGGATCGCGAGATCGATCTGATCGTAACGTCCGGCAACCGCACCGTCCGTTTCCCGGCAGGCTCCCTGGCGGTTTCCGCCGATGAGCTCACGCGAGTCCGCGTCGTGCTGAACGCCGCCTGGAGCGATGAAGCCAAGGCGGTGGTCGAACAGTCGCTGCGCGCAAATCCTGACTATACATCCACCGGCGTTGTGCTCTCCGTCGTGATTCAGCTGATCTCCGGCGACAACGTGACGGAAATCCATCAGTTGGACAAACCCGCTGAGGTGACGCTGAAGCTGACGGACGAGCAGGCGAAACAGATTTCCGCGGATCTTGCCGGTGTTTATTATGCGGACGGCAAAACGCTTGAATATACGCCGGGTACGGTGAAGAACGGAACGTTTAACTTTACCGTCGGGCATTTCTCCTATTACACGATTCTGGAATACAGCAAAACATTTGTGGATTTGGTCGGTCACTGGGCGGAAAGCTCCGTCAAATCGCTGGCCGCCAAGGGGATCGTGAAGGGCGTCGACGCGAACCATTACGCGCCGGGACGCAGCATTACCCGCGCCGAATTCGTCGCCTTGATCATGCGGACGCTTGAGCAATCGGACAAACCGCTGGCAGACCTGGGCGCCGAGGGGACATTTACGGACGTGCCGGCCGGCCAATATTACACCCGGAATGTGGCCGACGCCGCGGCGCTTGGCATCATTACCGGATATAACGGCAAATTCCGGCCGAACGACCAAATCACCCGCGAGGAAGCGGTCGTAGCGCTGGTTCGCACCGCAGATCATTTCAACCTGGCGGCGAACGGGGGGCAGCCCGCTTTTGCCGATGCCGGCAGCATTTCCAGCTGGGCGAAAACCGCCGTTGACAGCGCATGGAGCACAGGTCTGATTCAAGGCGACGGGAAGAAATTCAGCCCGGACCGGGCCGTGACCCGCGCCGAGGTTGCTGTTATGCTCAAACGACTCATAATTTCGGACAGTTCTCTGTAAGACGTATAAAAAGGAGGAGAACCAAACGCAATGAAGAAGAGGATTTTTGCAGCGCTCATGACGGTGCTGCTGCTGAGCGGCTTGGTCCAGTCGATGATTCCGGGTGCCGTTCCCGTTTCCGCCGCGGCCGCGGGCTCTGCGGTCCAGGGAGAACCGACGCGGAACGTCGCTTTGAACGCGACCGTGACGGCCTCGGGACAATGCAACAGCAACGAAGCCGCCAAATTTGCCGTCGACGGCAAAACCGACACGAAATGGTGCGACAATACGAACGCCAAAATCAAATGGCTGAAGCTAGATTTGGGCCAAGTGTACAACATCAACGAATGGGTTGTGATCAATGCGGGTATCAACGAAAGCAACAGCCCGTTCTGGAACACGAAAAATTTCCGCTTGCAAAAAAGCGATGACGGCAAAACCTGGACGGACGTCGACGTCGTGCAAAACAACGCGCAGACGATTGTCGACCGCTATTTGCCGGAGCCTTTTTCCGCCCGGTACGTCCGGTTTTACGTGAGCAAAGGAGCATACGACTCCAATACCGTGCGTTTGTATGAGCTTGAGCTGTACGGGGTTGATGCCGGTAAAACGCCGGCTTATCCGCCGGCCAACCTCGATCCGGTCGACTACGTGGACCCGTTCATTAATACGCTCGGCGACAACGGTCAAACGAACCCGGGACCAACGATGCCGTTTGGCCTCGTTTCCCTGGGGCCCGATAGCGATGGCGGAGCGTTCAGCGGGTACTACTACCAGGATAAGAGCCTGAAGGGTTTCTCGCACCTGAGATTCAGCGGCGCAGGCTGCAGCGGGGCGGGCGGCAATATTTTGATGATGCCGGAAACCGGCTCATTCACGAAAAACGTCAACGAGTACAAGCAAAAATACGATAAAGCCAGTGAGCAGGCTTCCGCCGGATATTACGCGGTGAACCTGAACTCCGGTGTCGGCGTTGAGTTGACCGCTTCGGACAATGTGGGCTTTCACCGTTACACGTTCCCGGCATCGGCAACGGCCGGCTCCGTAGTGGTCGATCTGTCCAACTCGTATGCCGGTATGATCGACGCCAATCTTAAAGTGGAAAACAACAATGAAATTTCCGGCATGGTCAAATCGAAAAATGTCTGCGGATACGGATATTACGTTATGTATTACTCCATCCAGTTCGACCATGATTTCGACTCCTACACGTCCTGGCAGGGCGATGCGACGGGAACGGACGCGGTGCGCAGCGGGTCAAACAGCGGCGTGTGGGTGAACTTCCAAAACGCTGCCGGCAAAGTGATTCAGGCGAAAGTAGGCCTGTCGCCGATCAGCGTGGAACAGGCGAAATACGAGCGCGATCACGACATCGAGGGCTGGGATTTCGACGCTCAGCACGCCAAGATTCGCGGCGCTTGGAGCGATTTGCTCGGCAAAGTGGAGATCACCGATGCCGACGAAGAGAACAAACGGATTTTTTACACGCAAATGTACCATACGTTCCTTCATCCGAAAAACGTAACCAGCTCCGCCGGCACCTTCAAAGCAGGACGGGACGAAAACACGATCCGGCAGGCTTCCGAGCTGGGCGACGATTTTGAGTACTACAACGGCTGGGCGACCTGGGACGATTTTCGCAAATACGCCCTGTTCTCCGTGCTGACGCCAACGGAATACAACAACATGGTGAAATCTTTGGCGGATCTGTACGAGACACGCGGCACCTATACGCAATTCGGGGACGGATACTGGCCGAGCCCGACAGTGCGGAACGAGTTTAACGGCGCGGTCCTTCTGGACGCATATGCCAAGGGATTCCGGGATTTTGACGCGTACACGGCGCTGAAGGGCATGGGCGTCGACGTGAGCAACTTCGGCGATCAGGATAAAGTGTCGGGTCAGTTGGAAAAAGCAAAAAGCGGTTATTTCCCGATGAAACTGGCCGAACTGCTCGGGGACAAAGCGACGTACGAGAAATACAAGCAGGTAGCTCTGTCTTACAAGGACCTGTGGAATCCGGATCAGGTCGACGAAAACGGCGACAAGATCGGGTTCTTTACCCCGAACGGGATAACCGTTAGCAGTGGGGATGTGACGGCGGTGGACAGATACGCCTACCAGGGCAACCTGTGGCAGTACCGCTGGTCCGCTTCGCAGGACATCAAAGGTTTGGCTGAACTAATCGGCGGTAAAACGAAAATGGCCGAGCAGTTGACGGACTTCTTCACTAGAGACGAATATATGGCCGTCAACGAGCAGGATTTGGACGCGCCGTATTTGTTCAACTACCTGGGTTATCCGTATTTGACCCAATATTTTGCCCGCGAGTATACGACGGAAGTGGTGACGCATAAATACCATAACCACGGGGCGTATTCCTATCCGCTGAAATCGCGCCTGTACCGGGCCGACCCGGAAGGCTACCTGCCGTCGATGGACGATGATGCGGGGGCAATGGCTTCCTGGTTCGTCTACAGCGCGATGGGGCTGTTCCCCGCCAATCCGGGCGACGCGGCTTTCCTGATCGGATCGCCGATTTTCTCGGAAGTGAAGCTGCATCTGGATGGCGGCAAAACGTTTACGATCAAAGCGAACAATGTGTCCGGCGAAAACCGTTTTATTCAATCCGCCACGCTGAACGGCGGGGAATTTGATCAAGCCTGGATCAAGTACGAGGATATTATGGCCGGCGGTACGCTGGAATTCGACATGGGTTCGGAGCCGAACACCGCCTGGGGCGCCAAGGCCAAAGCGGCACCGCCGATGACCGACTACGGCACCGATTTCGACAACTCCTTGTCCCGTCAAGCGCTGATCGCCGAAGGTTCGGCCTGGAAGTACTACGACAAGGGCCAATACGCCGGCGACGGCTGGACAGGCGCGGCCTATGACGACAGCGCGTGGAAGTCGGGTCCGGCGCCGCTCGGATACGACAACAAAGGCTACGCGAAAACAGTCGTCAGCTATGGGCCGGACGGCAACAACAAGTACCCGGCGACGTATTTCCGCAAAACGTTTGAGGTTGCGGACACCGCAGGCATCCTCGAACTGGACGCTACGCTGGTCCGTGATGACGGGGCCGTTGTGTACCTGAACGGGCACGAAGTCATTCGTACCAATATGCCAACCGGACCGGTTAGCTATAACACGTACGCCAATGCGACCGTTAATGACGAGCGGGACCGGAATGTTTACCAAATTGATCCTTCGCTTCTGGTGAAAGGCACCAACGTGCTGACCGTAGAGGTACATCAGGTGAATGCGACCAGTTCGGATATCGCCTTTGACTTCGGACTTGTCGCGGTGAAGGAAATGGCGAAGCCGGCCGCGCCGACCGGACCGGTCGTGGACGATACGGCCAACACGTTCGGCTGGACTAACGTGCCGGGCTTCGAGCAGCCGTCCGACTATCAATTCAGCACCGACGGAGGCCGCACCTGGACGATCGCCACAGCCAATCCGCAAATCGTGGGCCCGGTCGATTACGGCGCGGGCGTTGTGCAGGTCAGAATCAAGGCGAACGAAAGCCTGGGCGTAACCGCTGGGGAGCCGCTGCTTTCGGATGCTGCATACACCTCCGACATAAAATGGGACGTGTTTGACCTGAACGCCGATGTCAAACGGACCGGCAATATGGTCGTTGACGTGTCAGGCACGCTGAAAGGCGCTTATGCGGATTCGGCCGTTGCCGTCATCCAATTGATGAACGGCGGCCAACAGGCTTTTGTATCCAGCGCGGTGCCGGTGGCAGCCGGAAACTTTGATCTGACGCAAAGCTTCAACGTCAACGCCAGCAAATATCAAGTGAATATTTACCTGGTCGACAAATACGACGGCAACATTTATGATTCGCTCTGGCTGGCCGAGCCGATCGTCTCGCAGGCCGAACCGCAGCCGGACCCGGGTACGCCGGGCGGCGAAGAGCCGGGGCAACCGGGTGAAGAAGAACCGTTGCCGGAGCCATTGCCGGTACCGGTGAAAACGCCGGATGTGCCGGAACCAGCGGTGGAGCCGGAACCGCCGGCGGAAACGCCAAAATTCGAGGCGGTGGACGGGAAGCTGGCGATCCAATTTGAAGCTTATACCGACTTGTCAACGGATATGCACCCGAATGGCAAGCCGTTAGATACGGAACCGAACAACGGCGGGAACGTGGTCAAAAACACCTTTGACGGCGCATGGCTGGCATATCAGCGGGCCGATTTCGGAACGGCGGGGATGAACCGGATTCAAGTGGTTTATGACGCACCAACCGGGAGAGCGCCGGCCGACGCCAGAGCGGAGATTCGCCTGGGCTCGGTAGACGGCACCCTGATCGGCACCGTAGCGCTGACGAATACCGGCAGCAGCTGGGGGACGTACCGGACAGCCTCGGCGAACCTGAACACCACCGTCACCGGTGTCCAGAATGTATATATCGTGCTGAAAGGCACGACGACGGGCGATCTTCCGTATATCGGCAACTTCGACAGCTTCACGTTCGATAAGATCAGAAGCGATTATGCTCCTCTGGAGCTGGAAAAATACGATGCCTGGTCAACCGACGTTAATCCGGCGAACAACGGCCCGTTGAAAACGGAAAACGGCAATAACAGCCAGCAAGTAGCCAATACGTTTGACGGCGCCTGGATGGCCTACAAGAGAATGAATTTTGGCAGTGAGGGCGTGAACCAGTTCACGGTCACCTATTCGGGCAACTCCACGAACACGGCGGCCGACTCGAAAGTCGAAATCCACCTTGGCTCCGTGGACGGCACCTTGGTGGGTACGGTTGCCACGCCGCCGACGGCAAGCGGCTGGGGCACCTATGCCACGGTAACCGCCGACTTGACGCAGACCGTAACGGGCGTGCAAGACCTTTATGTGGTGTTCCGTGGTACGACCAGCTCGACCTACAAGTACATCGGCAATTTCGATAAAGCCAATTTCTCGTTGAAGGCGCCGGAACCGAAGGTAAGAACCGATTTCTCCAAACTGGAGCTTGAAACGTATGATGAATGGTCGACGGCTTTAAATCCGGCCAACAACAGTCCGTTGAAAACGGAAGGCGGAAAAAGCGGGCAGCAGGTAGCGAACACCTTTGATGGCGCATGGCTTGCTTACAAAAGAATGGACTTTGGCGGCACTGGCGTTAACCAATTGTCCATTGAGTATACAAGCAACAGCACGAACTGCGCTGCCGATTCGGCGATCGAGGTTCGCTTGGGTTCCGTCGACGGCACTTTAATCGGTACGCTTGCCGTGCCTCCGACAGCCGGCGCCTGGAACACTTACAAAACGGTAACCGGTGACTTGAGCCAGACGATTACCGGCGTTCAAGACGTATATCTGGTGTTTAAAGGTACGACCAATTCGACTTATAAATACATCGGAAACTTCGATAATGCCGGCTTCTCGTTAAAGTAAAACAAGGATTTCGAAGCGGAGCTGTCCGAAATGTCATCATTTGACGTGCGGGCGGCTCCTTTTTTGCATCTTTGTAATTTCACATTTATAGGAAAAATACCTATTGATTAACTGGAAAAGCAGCATTATAATGTGAATGAATATTGAATAACTGGTCAGAAAATATTCATAAATGCGAGGGCATTATTCTTATGAAGGACAAAGCTAAGACAAAAATCAAAAAAGCCGCAGAGGAGCTGATTATACAGAAGGGATACAGGGATACGACCATACAGGATATTGCAAAAAACGCAAATGTGGCGGTGGGGACCATTTACCGCTATTACAAAGGCAAGGACGACATCCTTATGGACATAGGCCGAATGGATTTGAAGGATTTTTCCATTTCTCAGGACCTCCGGAGGAAGGAAATTATGGAGGCTGCTCTTCATGTTTTTGGGACAAAAGGGTACAGCCGCACAAATATCGAGGATATAGCCCAAGAAATCGGCATGTCCAAAGGCTCGATTTATCAATATTTTAAAAGTAAAGAGGAGCTGTTCATATCCACCATTAAGGAATCTTCACAGATGCGGACCCTTTTAAAGCTTACCAAGTTTAAGCAGGAAAATCTAAATATAGAGGAGGTTTTGGCTGAAATCGGCAGGGTGTTTTTATCTATTTTCAAAGATCCGCGAAGAATCAAGCTCATGCGGATTATTATCGGAGAAACGCCTAACTTTCCGGAAATAGGGGAACTGTTTTTCCATGAAGTCATCGAAAAAACCTCCGAGCACATCGGCAACATGTTAAAGCCCTATGTGTCCAGTGAGCTAGATCCCGTTCTTTCGATTAGGCTGTTTATCGGTTCGATTTGGTCGTTTGTGATTTTCCAAGAGATGGTTCCCCTGAAAGACAGGAAATATGAGCACGAAGCGATCATTAAAGACGCCATACGTATTTTTCAGCATGGAGTTCTGAATGAGAATCGACCTTGAAATGGGAGTGAATATTTATGAAAGTTTTAATTTCACCCATGTCGGCGATGGTAGAGACCAAAGGACCTTTTTCAAGAACAGCCGTATTGGCAAACGAATTTATTGAAAGAGGTCATGAAGTAGCGTTATGCGCACCGGAAGATAACAATTATTACAGTATAAATAAAGTGCAAAATTATTATGCGCCTGTACCTTCACCCTTAGGGATGCCTGTATTGATCGGCAAGGGGATGTTTAAACTGTTTCAACACTTAGGATTTCAGCCCAAAAAAAAAGCCAACAGCTTTGAAGATATTTTACATTTTATAGGAGCCATTGATAGACGGTATTTCCGAAAAGATGTGTCCAGCATTAGAAAAGCGATTCAAGCGTTTAAACCCGATGTGATGTATTCGGAATTTAGAATATCAGCGATTGTCGCCGCCCGGTTGGAGAAAGTGAAAATTGCCACAGGCTTCAGTTATCCGGTGCAAAAAAGCTTTGCCTCCAACCCTGAGTACAGTAAGGGCGTTAATCAATACTTGCAAGAGAACGGCTTGGACAAAGTGGAATCGGTTTTGGAAATCTTTGATTGGGCGGCTTTGAAGATTATTCCCAGTTCGTATGAGCTGGAACCCATGGATGGGGATAATGTAGTTTTTGTAGGGCCTCTTTCCGCGCCAGGGGGAACAAATCCTACAATGGCAAAAAACAAAATAATAGCCTATATGGGAAACGGCGTGATTTCACCAAAGCAAGTGATCAAAGAGTTGACTACAGCTTTTGCAGGATCTGATTATGAAGTATATATTGCATCGGAGCAAGTAAAACCTTTTAAGACAAACAACATCATTGCCGGCAAAAAATTTGATTTCAGTAAACTGATGCCGGAAGCCAGCGCCTATATCAATCACGCAGGACAAAATAGTATTATGACCGGCTTAATATATGGAGTACCTCAAATCGTATGTCCGGGCGGCGTGTTTGAACGGCGGTACAATGCCTCTTCCGTAGCCAAGTTAAATGCGGGCGTATTTCTTGAAGCTACTGATTTTAACTCGGAAACCCTGAAAAAAATCGTACATGACTTTAAGGAAAATCCCGCATACGCCAATAATGCCAAAATAGCCGGAGAAAAGTTACTAAGTCTCGGTGGCGTGAGAAAAGCAGTGCAAGCGATGGAAAACCTGTTGTAACCGGCTCTTGGGCTTTGTTGAGGAATTTGTTTAGAAATCAAAAAAGGATGGAGGGTTATATGATATGATGTTGTCTAACAAGTTGAAACGGAATATAATTAAGCTTGAAGAGGGTTTTAATGGGAGGCGATTCCAATTCAATTTAATCGGGTTTCCAGCAACAAGCTGTACATACAAATATATGATCAGATATTATCCGAAATCCTTTCAGGCTCTTTTCAGGTGGGAGACAAGCTGCCGACCGAGAGGGAGCTTTGCGCCCAGTTTGGCGTAAGCCGGGCGCCAATCAGGCAAGCGCTGAGCGCGCTGGAGATGAACGGATACATATACTCCCGCCAGGGGGAAGGGGTATTTGTAAAAAGCACCCAGAATCCGGCGGAGCAGCCGCCATCCGCCACGGCTTTTATGCTTGAATCCGTATCTCCGGAGGATATCGTTGACGCGAGAATGAATATCGAACCCCTCATTGCCAAATTCGCGGCGCAAAGAGCGACGGATGAAGACATTGAGGCTCTGCGCGCCACCATTAAGCAGATGGAGAAGGAAACCAAGGCGGGCCACTATGTGCCGGAGACTGATGAACAGCTGCATACGGAGATTGCCAAGGCCTCTCACAATGACCTGTTCATGCAGTTTATGGCTGTCATTGTCAATGCCATGAAGCAGCAGGAGATGTGGAAGTTTATCCGGGACCGAACGGTCACCCGTCCGGACTACAGGGATACGAATTTCAGCGAACATAAGCGGATTATCCAGGCGATTGAAAATCACGATGCCGAAGAGGCCATGCGTCTCATGACCTCCCATATGCAGAATCTGTACGATCGATATTGGAAGGACTGAGGTCGAAACTTTGACGGACCGCCACGTTCCGGCACTGATTTATTGAAAAAATGAACCGTCCGACGTTACTGTCGGATGGTTTTTCTTTTTTATAATCTATTGACATTAAAAAAGTCACACTTTATACTACGGATGTAAGGTACCTTAGTATACAAGTGATCAAGATTACCAATTACAAATTGCCTGTGATCAAACCTATGGTCTTGTTGGCATTTTTTAAAGGAGGTTGATGAAAGCGCTGTAATTAACATGTAAGCAGTTTATATGCTTTGAAAATTGGAAAGGACATGACTTGATTTTCCGGAGTGCGGGTAAAGAACAATAAAAAATGAAACGGTGGACAACGTGTGCGCCATTTTTGGGGGGTTCAAATGGATATTCAACAGTTGGAGAAGTCAACCGTTCGAAAAGTGACATTAAGACTGATTCCCTTTTTGTTTCTTTGCTTTACGATTTCGATACTTGATCGCGTAAACATTGGTTTTGCAGCCTTGCGCATGAATCAGGACCTAGGTTTTTCCGACGCTGTTTTCGGTTTTGGGGCGGGTATCTTTTTTATCGGCTACTTCTTGCTTGAGGTCCCGGGGAGCGCCATTATGACCAGGATTGGAGCCAGACGGTGGATCAGCCGGATCATGGTATCCTGGGGCATTATCGCTGTCATCATGGCTTTTATTCAGACACCGCTGCAGTTCTATATCGTCCGCTTATTGCTGGGAGCCGCGGAGGCCAGTTTTTACCCGTGCATGGTGCACTATCTGAGCGGATTTTTCCAATCCAAGCACCATGCCAAAGCGATTGCCGGATTTATGATTGCCATTCCGGCGGCAAACGCCATAGGCTCGCCGATTTCCACATTTTTGCTGCAGCATGGTTGGCTGGGGCTGGCCGGCTGGCAGTGGCTGTTCATTTTGGAAGCGATTCCGGCCATCATTCTCGGGTTTGTTTGCTACTTTTATCTGACGGATCGTATTGAAGAGGCCAAATGGCTAACCGAAGAAGAGAAAACCTGGCTTCTGGAAATCGCTGGACCGGGATACGGCCGATTCCGTCATTGCTTCCATTCCGATGGGCAGACCGGGCGAAACGGAGGAGATCGCCTCCGCCATCGCGTTCCTGGCATCCGCAGAGGCATCCTATATCACAGGAGAAGAAATCGATATCAATGGCGGATCGCATATGGATTAATAGGGAAGAGTCACTGCTTCGGAATGTGAAGCGGGGAGATTAAAACACGCAAGCCGAGGCTGCATATTGTTGATGCGGACCTCGGCTTTTTGCTGTCCTTGCTGATCTCAAAACTCCTGTTACAGCGGATTATTCCGGCTCTCCCGACAGCAGTCTGAGCAAATTCTCGGGAATGTTGATCTTGCGGTCGTCGATCAGCAGCTGAAATTCGCCTGCCGCGGCGGCCTGATTGGCCAGCTTGATCTCCTCCATCTCCCGCTGCAGCTGCTCCATTTTTATATCCAGCTCGTACGCGGTGTCGGCGGCTTTTTTTAAATCCTGAAGCAGCCGCTCCGGGACGGACTCATTGTATTTGTAAAAAATTTTGTGCTCCAGGCTGGCCCAGAAATCCATGGCGATCGTACGGATCTGAATTTCCACGCACACCGGCTCTTCCCCGTCCGACATGAACACGGGAACCTCGACCAGCATGTGCAAACTTTTGTAGCCGTTGGGTTTCGGGTACTTGATGTAATCCTTGATCGACAACACGTTTAAATCCTTCTGGTTTTGCAGCATTTGGCTGATCCGGTATATGTCCGAAATGAAGGAGCAGGTGATCCGGATGCCGGCGATATCGTGGATGCTGCTTTTGATGCCGTCCAGGGAGAGCGGACCGCCTTTGCGGTAAATTTTTCTCATGATGCTCTCCGGGGATTTGAGGCGCGATTTCGTATGCTCGATCGGATTGTAGTCGTGCAGCATATGAAATTCTTCCTGCAGAATCTCGATTTTCGTCTCCATCTCGTGCAAGGCGAACTTATACATCATCAAAAAACGGGTCAGCTTTTTCTGTAAGGCTCTCATTTGTTCCAAGGGTAAAGAAATATCGGTCATGTTTACCGTCCTTTTTTGGCTAAGAGGTCTGAAAATAATTCAATAAGTTTATTATACCGCACGGGGGAAGGTAGATTCCAGAAAGGGGATGCTATAATGGTAAATATAGTTAAGGAGGGGTGATATGCGCTTTGACACCATCGAACAATTAAAAAAGAGCTGGACACAGTTTGGCCATTGCCGCCGGCAGCGGTCAAAAATTTGGACGAGGTATATCGGATAGAATGGACGTACAACTCGAATGCGATTGAAGGCAACACGCTTACCCTCTTGGAAAGCTTGTGCTTGAGGAAGGGTTAACGATCGGCGGCAAAAAGCTGCGCGAGCATTTTGAAGTCGTCAATCACTCCGAAGCTATCGATTACGTTAAAGAAATCGTGCAGCGCAAGGCGGAGCTTTCGGAATTTGTCGTCAAATCGGTCCACCAACTGATCTTAAAAAATATCGATGATGAAAATGCCGGCATTTACCGCAAGATTAACGTCATGATAGAACCTTTTCTGGAGTTGATCGCCGGCTGCGTGGAGGACAGCTTGCGCCGATATATCGGTACGGTGAAATAATCGCATTAGGACCACTGCAAATAGGGGGAAATCTCATGAGAACGGAAGACCAAATCAAGCGCAAACTATATGAATTAAAACAACTGTCGGCTAAAAGAACCAATGACCCTGTTGTACAAGCCCAGATTGAGATGCTGGAATGGGTGCTGAACCAGCCGATCGAGAAATACCACGTTTAAGAGGTTGTTCAAAAAGTCATCTTTCCATGACGAAGTCGTTCATGAAGCGGGTTCGACGTCGAATCTTGAATTCAGCCGGGCCAAGCATATGCTTCCGAAGCATGTTTCCTCCGGAAACATTTCAGTTGCTCACGTACCCAAAACGTATGCTCCGCTACTCAGTCCCTGGCTTCATTCAACTAAAGCGTTTTGAAAAAACGCACATCGGAAGCATACGCTTCGGTCCTGAAAACCTGACTTTTTGAACACGAACTTTAAATAAAAGTTTGGTATAATAAATTGGGCATGATAAATTTGGCATAATATAGAATGATTGGCACATGTTAAAACCGAAGATGAACAAAATCCACGTAAGGAGTGATCGCAATGGCAAACATCGTTTTTATCTCACCGGGCAAATACATTCAGGGCGCAGGCGCTTTGCAGGAACTGGGCAAACACATTAAAGAGCTGGGCCGTAAACCGCTGATCATCGCCGATGAGGTGGTTTGGGGCATTACCGGGGACGTGATCAAGCAAAGCTTGTCCGCGGAGGGCAAGGAATTTCATTTCGTTTCTTTTAACGGCGAAGCTTCTTCCAATGAAGTGAACCGCATCGCCCAGGAGGGGCGGTCGCAATCCGTCGATTTCGTCATCGGTGTCGGCGGCGGCAAAACGCTGGACACGGCCAAGGCCGTTTCCGACGAGTTGAAATCCAAAGTGGTGATCGTTCCGACCACGGCGTCGACCGATGCGCCCACAAGCGCTTTGTCCGTAATCTATAGCGATGCAGGCGTATTCGAGTCCTACCGGTTTTACCATAAAAATCCCGACTTGGTTCTGGTCGATACCGCCGTTGTGGCAAAAGCGCCCGCCCGCCTGTTTGCTTCGGGGATCGCCGACGCGATGGCGACCTGGATTGAAGTGCGCGCCACGGTAAAAAGCAACGGTACCGCCATGTCCGGCGGTAAAACGAGCATTGCCGCGCAAGCGATTGCCCAAGCCTGCGAAGAAACGCTGTTCAAGTACGGAATTCCCGCTTATCAAGCTGTGCAAAAAGGCCTGGTCACCCGGCATGTGGAGGCGGTTGTCGAAGCGAACACCCTGCTGTCCGGCCTTGGTTTCGAAAGCGGCGGTTTGGCGGCGGCCCACGCGATTCACAACGGATTTACGGTGCTGTCCGGCGATATCCATCACTTAACCCACGGGGAAAAAGTAGCCTACGGCACGCTGGTTCAGTTGATGCTGGAACTGCATCCTGAGGCGGAGATCATCAAGTATATTGACTTTTACCAGGAACTGGGGCTTCCTACAACCTTGAAGGAACTGCACCTGGAACATGTGACTTTTGAGGAACTGCTGAAAGTGGGCCAAGCCGCCACGCAGCCAAATGAAACGATGGTGAATCTGTCGAGCGAAATCACGCCCGAGCAAGTCGCGAACGCCATCTTGGCGGTTGATGTGTTGAGCAAGCAGGTGGGTTCGGCTTAAACCGATCGGTTCAGCGTTATATCTCAGGGCAAAATCAGCCGGAGAAAATCCAAAAAGCGGAAGTGCATGCAACTCGTGCGCTTTCGCTTTTTCTTTGTACTTTAGTTACTTTGTTCTAATTTTCAATAGTTAACTTTTTGTAACTTATTCCGGAAAAATAAGCACTATTTTTTTGAAACTTCAGTCTTATCAAGGTCGTAAAAGTTACAAAATTTTAAGTTATAAAGTCCTACAATAAAACGGTTACTTATATTATTTTCCAGATATGTGAATAGGAATTCCATTTTTTAGGTAGTGCATTCAGCGAATTTTTAGCTTAACGTTTTATTTAAGCATGCAAGGGCGGCGGTTCAAGCCGAGAGTACGCACCAAAAAATGATGGCATTCGTCGGTCGGCAGATAGGACGCTCCCAAACACGCCCGGGATGAGAAGCGTTACTAAATCTTATTTTTCACGTGTGAGCAATTTGTATTAAGCGTTTGAACACGTAATTTGCCCAAAGCATGTCAGCTCCATCGGTTGCTCCGCCTGCGTACATACCGTTAAGAGACGGAGAGGAGCTAGGGCAACCGACGAAAAAATTTGCAGCATCCGATTATGCATTAGGAGGAGAACAACCAGTGAAAAAAACATCACAAATGCTGTTTCGTATGATGCTCGCTGCAGTGATCGCTTCGGCCGCAATCATTTCGCCGTTCGGCACGGTCAAAGCGGCCGGGACAAATGCCGAACAGCCTTGGTTCGACACGTCCAAATCCCCTGAGGAGAGGACCGAGCTGCTGCTTCGGGAAATGAAGCTTGAGGAGAAGATCGATTTTGTAACGGGGGACGTTAACAACAACTACGGCTTTTACAATTCCCCGATTGAACGCTTGGGAATCCCCGCGTTGACCATGGCCGACGGTCCAACCGGCGTCCGTGTGGCAAACTCCGAAATTCAGGGGAAAAAATCAACGGCTTTTCCGACGCCGATCGCGCTGTCAGCCACCTGGAATACGGAAACGGCGGCGCGCTACGGAGATCTGGTCGGCAATGAGGCGTATAATACGACTCATAACGTCTTGCTTGGACCGGGTTTCGATATCGCACGGCTGCCTTGGGGCTCCCGAAATTTTGAATCGCTGGGTGAAGACCCGCTCCTGCAATCGAAGCTTGGGGTCGAATATGTGAACAGCGTGCAGAAATATCCGGTGATTGCCACCGCCAAGCATTATTTGCTGAACAATCAAGAGACGGACCGGTTTGCGGTCGATACACGGGCAAGCGAACGGGCGATCATGGAAATTTACTCGCGTCCGTTTGCAGCTGCGGTTCAAGAAGCCGACCTTGGTTCCGCCATGTGCTCCTTTAATCGGATCAACGGTGTCTTCGCCTGCGAAAATGAGACGGCGTTGACGAAAATTCTCAAAGAACGCCTTGGCTTTAAAGGGTTTATAATGAGCGACTACGGCGCCAATCTAAGTACGGCGGAGTCGGCGCTGGCCGGCCTCGACCTGGAAACGCCGGGCAAGCCTTATGGCGAATGGGGAGACAAGCTGTTGGCCGCCGTTAAGAACGGCCAGGTCGGAGAAGATGTAATCGATGGAATGGCTCGAAGAATCTTAGTACAGATGTTCGATAAAGGATTGTTCGATAAGCCGGCCGTGAACGTGCAAATCCCCGCCAAGGAACATGGCCAAGCCGCGCTGGAAATGGCCGAAGAAAGCATGGTGCTGCTCCAGAACGAAGATAACGCGCTTCCGCTGCATGCGGACAAGCTGGACTCCATCGCCGTCATCGGCCCGGATGCGGACAGCTACGCTACGGTTGGCGGCAGTTCCCTGGTCCAGCCGACGTATACCGTAAGCCCGCTGGAAGCGATCCGGGAGCAGGCCGGAAAAGGAGTTCAAGTGGAGTATGCGCCGGGAACCGACCCGATCTCCACCGGAGATATCGTCAACGGCCCGTCCGCGGTGCCTTCTTCCATGCTGTTCCCGGCAAGCGGCAAATCATCCGCTTACGGGTCATCCAAAGAATCGGGACTGCATGGGGAATACTGGACCAACAACAAAATGGAAGGCGAACCGTCCCTAACCCGAACGGACCGCCAAGTCAACATGAATCTCGGCTTTTATAACTATGATGGGCTGAATGGGCAATCCCAGAAGTTGACGAAGCTGCCCAATGAATATAACAGCATGATGTCAGCGCGTTGGACCGGCTCGATCGCCGCGCCGAAAACCGGCGAGTATACGTTGTCTATTACGAGCATCGGATCCGGCAAGCTGTATTTCGACGGCGAGCTGTTGATCGACAACAAGGGCGAAAAGGTGGAAACAAGCAAAGCCAAGGTGAACCTCACTGCCGGAGAAAAACACGACGTCCGCATCGAATACCGCACGGATTGGCCGGACAACCTGGATTCCGATTTCGGCGGACTGATCCGGTTCGGATGGGAACCGCCGGCCGGAGCGGTCGATGTAACGATGCAGAAGGCGGTTGATCTCGCCAAGCGTTCCGATGTCGCTATCGTTGTGGTTCGCACTTATGAAAGCGAAGGGTATATCGACCGTTCCGATTTGGAGCTGCCGAACAACCAGGACCAATTGATTGCCGAGGTGGCCGCCGCCAATCCGAACACCATCGTCGTTTCGATGAGCGGCCGGGCGGTCGAAATGGACACCTGGCGGCAGAATGTTAAAGGCATCCTGCAAGCCTGGTATGCCGGGCAGGAACAAGGTCATGCCATCGCGAACATTTTGTTCGGCAAAGTCAACCCTTCCGGCAAGCTGCCGGTGACTTTCCCGGTGGACGATGAACACACGCCGGTGTCGACCGAGCAGCAGTTCCCGGGCATCGACAGTAGGGCCGATTACAGTGAAGGCGTGATGGTTGGTTATCGCGGGTACGAATATAACGGAATCAAGCCGGCGTTTGCCTTCGGACATGGCTTGTCGTATACGAATTTTGAGTACCGCAACGCGAAAGTGAAGGTAAGCGGCAATAAAGACGACCGTAAAATCAAGGTGTCGTTGAACTTACGCAATACCGGCAAGGTAGCTGGGGCGGAAGTGGTGCAAGTCTACACCGGCAAGTTGCCGGCCGCAGTTGAAATGGCGCCGAAACAACTGGCCGGATGGGCCAAGGTCGAGCTTCAGCCGGGCAAACAGAAGCGGGTGGAGATTGAGTTGGATCCCAAAGCGCTGTCTTATTGGGACGAGCAGTCGGGCGAATGGGTGATGCCGCAAGGCAAAGTTCCGATTTATATCGGCAGCTCTTCCGAGGACATTCGCTTGAATACCAGCGTGACGGTTGGAAGCCCGTCGGGGAAATAACATCTTGTTGTACGCCCGTCATCCGCTTAAGGACGGAATAAACCGCATAGCAGAAGGAGCCGCAGTACTTCGCTTCGGCTCTTTCTGTCTATAAGTCAAGAGAAAGGGGGAGACGCTTATCCGCTACCGGGTTGTTTTGGTTTTTATCGCGTGCGTTGCCGTCCTGCTGTGCCTGCAGTTGTCCCGCACTGGCTTTCCGGCCGGGGAACTGACCGCGGAATCCTGGCTTACCACTCCCGACCGGAAAAATCTGTTGACACCCCAGCCGGTATCGGTCTTCAGCGGGACAGACAAGCCCGCCGACACAGTTATCGAAGTGGATGCCGGCCGGCAGTATCAGACGATTGAAGGTTTTGGCGCGGCCGTTACCGGTTCAAGCGCTTATTTGATCGGCGGGAAGCTGTCCGCTTCGCAGCGGGAGGGGCTTTTGGACGATTTGTTTACGGAAGACGGAATTCGGCTCAGCTACGTTCGCCATACGATCGGCGCTTCCGATTTTTCGGTGGATGAATCAGGCAAGCCGAGCAGCTACACCTATGACGATGTTCCTCCGGGAGAATCGGACTTTGAATTGAACAACTTCTCTGTTCGGCGGGACGCCCGGGTCATCGGCCTGCTGCGGGAAATCGTCAATAAAAATCAACAGCTTAAGGTCCTCGGCACCCCCTGGACCGCTCCGCCCTGGATGAAATACGGGGAAAACGTATATAACGGCTGGTATTTGAATTATACCGACGAGCGGGTTTATCGCGCCTATGCCGACTATTTCGTCAAATATATTCAGGCATACGAAGCGGCGGGCGTTCCGATCAATGCAATTACGGTGCAAAATGAACCCGAATTCACCACTCCGGATTATCCGAGCATGAGCATGGGGGCGGAGGAGCAGGCGAAGTTTATCGGCGGCTACCTCGGCCCGGCCCTTGAGCGGAGCGGGCTGGGCACCAAAATTATCGCCTTCGATCACAACTGGGATCTCGGTGAATCGTATGCGCGAACCGTGCTGGGCGACGGGGAGGCGAACAAGTACACAGAGGGGACGGCTTATCACTGCTACGGCGGCGAGCCGGATGTCATGACCCAAATCCATGACGCGTTCCCGGACAAGGCGGTCTATTTTACGGAATGCAGCGGCGGGAGCTGGAGCGAGGATTTCGGGAATAACCTGAGCTGGCTGATGTCCAAGCTGCTCATCGGCGCCACCCGCAACTGGGCGGAGACGGTGCTGCTCTGGAATTTGGCCCTTGATCCGGAGGGCGGTCCGGTAAACGGGGGCTGCGGGGATTGCCGCGGCGTCGTGACCATCGACCCGGAGAGCGGTGCGGTAACCCGGAATGCGGAATATTACGCGCTGGGCCACGCCAGCAAATTCGTAGGTCCCGGAGCGGTCCGGATCGATTCCTCGCCGGCCGCCGCGGATGTCGAGAACGTAGCTTTCCGCAACCAGGACGGAACGATCGTATTGCTTGCGGCCAATACCGGCGAGACGCCGCACACCGTTAAGGTGGTCTGGAAATCGCGTTCATTCGCCTACTCGCTGCCCTCACATTCAGCGGTCACGTTCAGGTGGCCGGGCTAAGATTTAAGAAATAGGTTTTTAAACCGGCCGACGGAAAAATATCATAATTCATCCGGCCAGAGCTCGCTCCGGTGCAACACCTCAAGTTATTAACGGCGTCTGCACCGCATCGAGAGTCCGCAATAATATTAAACCTATTATTCTGGGCAAGCGAAGCAGATCGTTTCTGGCGATCCCCCAAGCATTCTCTTTCGAGAGCATCGGTAAAGACGGACGCGCTCTTTGTCTCGGAGAAACCGTGATCCTGACCGCTGAGATCAATCCGTTTATCACCCGTCTTAGAAAGCATAATATAAAGGTAACGGCCTTGCATAACCACTGGCTTTTTGATAAACCCAACCTTTGGTATATTCATTTTGAAAAAAAAGAGAAACCCTTGGTATTTGCCAAAGAAGTTCGCAATGCGTTGGACGTTTTGACAACCCGGATTGTAACACCGTAAGGAATACCGACGTTGCTTAGCTGCCATATAAAAAGTCCTCAAACCCGTTGGATCGGTTTGAGGACTTTGTCATTTTACGGACCTTTGCCGCGGCGCAATCGGGCGGTCTCTATCGATCATTCTCATCCACGGACACGATCAGTTGATCGACCGTAATTTCCAAAGCATTGCAAATCTGCTCCAGCGTGCGGATATAGACTCTGTCCACGGAATCGGAACAAAGATGGTTGATGGTCGCAATCCGCATATTCATCGACAGGGCGAATTGTCTTTGCGAAATATTCCGTTCGGCGAGGATTTCCCGTAAGCGTATACGAATTTTCATAGTTCCTCCATTACCTTCAAGAGTAAACGCAATTATTATAGCATAGTTCGGAAAAAAGTGTATTGACCTATACCCTTAAGAGTAGTATATTGGTAATAGGAATTTTACTCTTAAGAGTAATAAATTTTGGGGGGTGAAATCCATAGCTAAGAAAATAGGGCGTCCTTTTTCGGAAAATCCGAAAGAAATCCGTCTTACGGTGCGGCTTGATAAGAGGCATAATGATATCCTCGAACGCTATGCAGCAAAGCATAAGGTGACTAGAAACGAGGCTATGAGACGGGGCATCGAGAAACTGGACGACCATGCATAGGAAAGGGAAGTGGCTCACTCCCACAAAAGAATTCGCCACTTCCGCCACGCAGTTGCCTGATCGACAGACTGCACCCTAAATTTAACATGTGTATGTCTTTCTTTCAAGGCGCCGCGACCCACTACGAAAGGAAGATGAAAATGAAAAGCATGCTGGAAGCCTTATACTGCGGTGAAATCCACCCGGAGGCAACGATTGTCCCTGCAGATCCCGAGTATCGAGACGTAAATCGAAAACTATCCGAGGCCATACAAATGTGGAAAGAGAAGCTTTCGCCTAATGAGTTTAAGCAGCTTGAGGTTATGCTGGATTTACGTCTCGAATCGGAATCGTTATTGGCTGCAGCTTCTTTTGTGAACGGCTTTCAACTGGGGACGCTGATGATGATCGATGTGTATTCGGCTAAGGATGGGCTTGGGTTGTAGTGTAGATAACGATCGTTAGATACGCCGAGATTGCACCGACGTAAGTCCGAGTGAAGTCCATGGGAAATCCTTAGAAAGTCCGTGCTTAGCCGTAATTATATAACTAGTCTGAAGTATCCATTTCCTCACGTTACCCCGCAAGCGAACGAAGTGCAAAAGTGCAGTTCATTCGGCCCCAATCAAGCCATTTATACGGGTTCAAATGCAAAAGTGCAGGCGATTTTTGCCATTTTGATCAAATTTGTCTCCAAGCCCCATTTTCAACTGCACTTTTGCATTTCATTGGGCAAATTTACCGATTTTAGCTTATTTCAACTGCACATTTGCATTTGGAGCGGTCGGGGCGTGGGAACCACTGGTATTTGGGGCGGCCGGGGAGCTGGAATCACGGGGGCATTTGGAGCTTTTTGAGCTGAATCTTCTGATATAATAGAGTTGCTTAGACGAAAATAGAAACCGACGAGGTATAAATACACTAGAATCGTGTTTTAGTCATAGAAGAGAAAGGATGGTCGGAAGCTGATGAAAATTTTTCACACGGCGGACTGGCATCTGGGGAAGCTGGTGCAGGGCGTATATATGACGGAGGATCAGCGGCACGTATTGCAGCAGTTTGTAAAAGACATTGAAGCGGAGCGGCCGGATGCGGTAATCATTGCGGGCGACTTGTACGACCGGGCGGTTCCGCCGACGGAGGCCGTGCAATTGCTGGACGATGTGCTGGAGAGCATCGTGCTGCGGCTTAAGGTGCCGGTGCTGGCGGTGGCCGGGAATCACGACAGCCCGACGCGGCTGGATTTCGGCCATCGCATCATGAGGGCGGCGGGATTACATATTGCGGGGGTGCTATCCTCCCCGCTTGAACCGGTGGTGCTTCGCGACGAGCATGGGGAGGTTCATTTCCATCTCGTCCCTTATACCGAACCCGGTAAAGTGCGGCAGACGTTCGGCGAGCAGGAAGTCCGCACCCATGATGACGCGATGCGGGTCATTACGGACGCGATCAAACGGACAATGGATCCGGGCGCGAGACATGTATTGGTCGGACATGCCTTCGTGACGCCGCACGGGGAGCCGGAAGCGAACACCAGCGATTCGGAGCGGCCGCTGGCGATCGGTGGAGCCGAGCATGTGAGCGCCTGGCATTTTGCCGGATTTCATTATACGGCGCTGGGGCATTTGCATCAGGCGCATCATGTCGCTAATGAAACGGTCCGTTATGCCGGTTCGCCGCTAAAATATTCGATTTCCGAGGAGCATCACCGGAAAGGATATTTGATCATCGAGCTGGATGGTACGGGGCAGGTGCGAGTGGAACAGCGGCCGCTTGTCCCAAGGCGCGATATGCGCACGGTGGAAGGGCTGATCGCCGATATCGAGCGCCATCCCGTCAACGAAGATTACGTGTTTGTGCGTCTGCTGGACGAGGCGCTGGTGCTGTCCCCGATGGAGCGGGTGCGCTCGGTGTATCCGAACGCCATGCATGTGGAGCGGAAACAGGCGATCCGCGGCCTGACGGGAGATCTGCAGGAAACCCAGGGCCGCGCGCAAATGGACGGGTATTCTTTGTTCAGGGCTTTTTATCAGGAAGTTACGGGCGACGAGCCGTCCGCGGAAACGGAACGGCTGTTTGCCGAGACGCTGCAGGAAATCGTCTTGAAGGAAGGGGAACGGGATGAAGCCATTGAAGCTGACGATGACGGCGTTCGGGCCGTATAAAGATACGGAAGTCATCGATTTCTCCGAGCTGGAGGAACATCGCCTGTTTGTGGTTTCCGGGAATACCGGGGCGGGCAAAACCTCGATTTTCGACGCGATCTGTTTTGCCTTGTACGGCAGCGCCAGCGGCGAAGACCGGAATGACAGCAAGATGCTGCGCAGCCACTTCGCGGACGATCAGGTATACACCTCGGTGGACTTCGAATTCGAGCTAAAAGGGCACGTATACCGGGTGTTCCGGCAGCTTGCCCACGTTAAAGCGGGCAACAAGGTGGCGACGGGCGACCGGTACGAGCTGTATGAATTGGCGCATGGAGAAGAGATCCCTCTGACCGACCGTCAGATCGTTTCGCAAATCGACCAAAAAATCCGCGAGCTCATCGGCTTGACCAAAGAGCAGTTCATCCAGATCGTTATGCTGCCGCAGGGCGAATTCCGCAAGCTGCTGACGTCGGAGACGGAGAATAAAGAGGAGATTTTGCGGCGGATTTTCAAGACCGGACTGTACAAGCTCGTCGCCGACCACCTCAACGAAAAGCGCAAGGAAATGCAGCAAATTTGCCACAGTCTGCAAAAGACGCGGGATTTGTACATAGAGCAGGTCAAAAGCGCTTTGGGCGGGCGCGAAGGCTCCGCGCTCCATACCGTTTTTCGGCAGGAATATTACAATACCCATCAGGTGCTCGAGGCGCTGGATCAGGAGATCGCCTATTATGCCGGACAGACCAACGAGAAAAAGCAACAGCTCGAGCGGGAAGCGGCCGAGCATCAGCGGCAAACGGCGTTATATCATCAGGCCAAAAGCATCAACGAGCAGTTTGATCTTCTCGAGCAGAAAGCCTTAGCCGGGAAGCAGCTGGCCGAGCAGGAGCCGGAATACCGGGAAAAAGCGGCACGCCTTAAGCGGGCGGAGCAGGCCGTGCATTTGCAGGTGTATGAACGGCATGATGCGGAAGCGGCGGACGATTTGGCGCGAAAAGAAAAGCTGCTGGAAGCGGCCCAGGCCCAAAACGAGACGGCCAAGCGGCTGCTGGAGACGGCGGCGGCCCGGTATGCCGAGGAAGAAGGGAGGAAGGAAGATAGGGAGCAGGCTTTGCGCGAGCTTGACCGGCTGCAGGGCTTTCTGCCGACGGTCAAAGAGCTCGACGCCAAGCGGCAGCTTGTCGCCGCGCTCGCCGCGGAAGCCGAGAAGCTGTCCAAGCAGGCGGAGCAAGTTCAGCGCGAGTTAGAGCTGCTAAGGACGGAGCGGTCCGCCAAGGGGGGCCGGGTCAAAGATATCGAAGAGCGGGTGGCCTTGTTGCCGGATAAATCCGCGAGATTGGCTATTCTTAGGCAGCAGGCCCAGATCGTGCAGGAGTATTTGAAGCTGTCCGAAAAAGCGAAAAAAGAGCGGGAAACCGAGCAGGCGGCGAAGGCGGCTTACGAACATGCCAACGAGCTGTATACGGCGCTGGAGGAGCGTTGGATGGAAGGGCAGGCGGGTTTACTCGCCGCTCTTCTGCAGGATGGTGAAGCCTGCCCGGTGTGCGGCAGCGTTCATCATCCCCAGAAGGCGGCGGCTTCGGGAGATGCGCCGGACAAAGCAGCGCTCGACCGGCTGCGCCGCGACAAAGCGGATGCCGAAAAAGCCTACCTGCAAGCGCAGGCGGAACTCGCCGCAACGCTGCGGCAAATGGACGAGCGGCTGCAGGAGGTGCGGGAGCATGGATTTGATCCCGCCGACATCCGCCATGTTTATGACGAACTGGTGAAGGAAGGGAAAGCGCTGGCCGCCGAGGAAAAAGCGCTCAAGGAACAGCACGCCGGGCTGTTGGAGCTGCGCAAGGAGCTGGAAGCTCTGGAGCAGCGGTTGGAGGAGCTGTGGTTGCGAAAAGAGCGGGCCGACCATGCCAGCCAGGAGCAGAAGACAAGTTATGCGCGGGAGAAGGCGCTGTTCGATCAGGCGCTGGCGGTCTTGCCCGAGGATGCGCGCAGCTTGAATCAGCTGGAAGAGCGGATTCGGCAGGAGGAGCAGCGGAAGACTTTACTGGAGGCGGCCTGGCATGAAGCGCAGCAGCGCTACCAGGAAGCGAACGGGCAGAGCATCAAAGCCGGGGAAAACCTGAGCCACGCGGAGAGCCAGCTTGCGGACGCCCGGGCTCAGCGGGAGAAGGCCCGGCAAAGTTATGCCCAAGCTTTAACCCAGGCCGGCTTCGCCGCGGAGGAAGAGTATAAAGCCGTAAAAATGGCGGATGCCGAACGCCAGGCGCTGAAGGAGCAAATCGAAGCCTATAACGCCGCCGTGGCCGCCAACCGGGCCCGGCTTGAGGAAATGAAGGCGCAATTGGCCGACAAGAAGCGGCAGGACCTGGCCTCCATGGAACTGCGGCTGCAAGAGCTGGAGCGGCAAGTGGAGACGTTGCGGAAGGAGTGTCTGCTGGCCGAAACCCAATGCAAAAAAGCGGAGGAAAGCAAGCAGGACATTGTGCACGCGGAGCAAACGTGGCAGGAAGCCGAACGGGAGCATGGGCTGGTCAAAGGACTGTATGACGTCGTGCGCGGGGAGAACAGCAAAAAAATCTCGTTCGAGCGTTATTTGCAAATTGAATTTTTGGTCAAAATCATCCACCATGCCAACGAGCGGCTGGCCCGGATGTCCGGCGGCCAATTTTACCTCGTCCGCAGCGAACGGATGGAGAAACGCGGGAAACAGAGCGGCCTCGGACTCGACGTGTACGACAATTACACGGGCCAGCTTCGCGACGTCAAGACGTTGTCCGGCGGGGAAAAATTCAACGCCTCGCTGTGCCTCGCGCTCGGCTTGGCCGACGTGATTCAGGCCTACGAAGGCGGAATTTCGCTGGAAACGATGTTCATCGACGAAGGCTTTGGCTCGTTGGACGAAGAATCGCTCAACAAGGCGATCGAAACGCTGATCGACCTGCAGCAATCCGGGCGCATCATCGGCGTCATCTCGCATGTGCAGGAACTGAAGCAGGCGATCCCGGCCATTCTCGAGGTCAAGAAAACGAAAGAAGGCCACAGCCACACGCGTTTTGTGCTGACCTGATTTGCGGTTGGCGGCCGTCTGTTTTTTCGCTTATTTTGCATTATTGATCATAAGACATCATAAGTTGAGTCGCGATTCGTAATTTGATGAAGGACGTAAAAAAAAAGATGACTTCGGCGGTTACCGAGGCCATCTTTTTTGCGTTCGTAAATTCCCTGATATCAACTGCCCAACTGCGACTTCACCTGTTGAATTTCCTGGTTGTCGGCCATCATGGCCGGTTGGTAAAAGCCTTTGGATTGGGCGAGCTGAAACAGCTCGTATTGCGATGCTTCACAATTGTTTCTGATCTGCTGAATCGTGGCTCTCAGCTGGGGATTGGCGCATTCCGAGATTACGTTGGTATAGGTCGTCAAACTGCTTTTGACCATGGAAAGCGCATCGTTGACCATTTCTTTGTCCTGCATCATGTTGACCTGCCTCCTCCCTATTTCAAAAATGACATCAGCTGCTGTTTAGTGTTTAACGCGGCCTGGGCCGATTTCTCAAAATAAGCTTTCACCTGCGGATCGGTGCATTGCTGCGCGTAGGTCAGCATCTTTTGGTTTTCCGTCTCGTGGGCGCCGATCAGATGCCGCAGGTTTTGCAGCTCCACTTGATTGATTTGAGCCATCCTCTCGCTCCTTTCATTGGTATTCACTGGTTATTGTCTTCCGATTGCGGACAAATATGCGGGCAGCCGCGTTTTCCCGCTCCAGGAAAGGGCGAATGATGAATGAATTGTGACGGCTCGCGTTCGAAACTATGGCCTGGACCGAATCAACTGCAAAAATGCATTCCATAGTCTATAAATTTCCGCGTCAGTTCCCGGTCAGTTCCCGGACTTGCCATCCCCAAATGCTGCTGTTCTAATCTCCAACATTTTGCTAACCCGTGTCCTAAGTCATAGATATTATGAAAATAGTCACTGTAATTTTAGAATTAATTGTTAAAATTTAGTAGTCCCTCTTGTAACTTTGGACTCAACCTTATAATCAATGCTTGACAGTTAAGCCGGCAACCAATCGTGGCAAGAAGTGCCGGAAGGGCGCTTGAAGGCTTGAGGACAGGGAAGGCTGGTGGGGTGGTCGGCAGATCAACATCCGCTGTCCGGACGCTTTGCACGATTATCCCATTTGGTCAGGAAGGGCAGAGAAGAAGATAAATTCAAGAGAAGGAGGTATATTCGGGAAAAGAAGATCACCTGAACCGCCTCATTTTTTCCTTTTCTCATTTTTTCTTTATCCCGTATACAAGCCCCCCTTGCCCCTGAACGAAAGGGATAATCGTGCAAGGCAACATGCAGGGACACCAGGACACGAACGCTGTATATAGACAGCCATCTCAGTCCGGCATCCTGGAATCCATAGAGCCAAAGTCACAATATTCGTCAAGCACTGATCTCGGTTTTGAGCCAAACTTTGTTGTGTAAATCATCGTAAAAAGGTGGCGAACTTTATGATCGGGCCAGTCAAGCCAAGTGAAACTGCTAGGCCAAACAACCCAAACAACCTAAACAACCCAGACGACCCAAACTACCCAGGCAACTTAAATAAGCCGTTGCGTTCCTCCGGACGGATCGGATTTTTTAGATCGTTAACCGGAAAAATACTTGCCGTCCTGCTATCGTTGATAGCGGTTTGCGCCGTGTCCTTTGCGCTGGTCTCGCATACGGAGATTCAAAGATCGATGACCGGCCAAATGAAAAGCGACGGGACGACTCTTGTGGCCAACATCAAGCGGGAAATCGTCAAGGATGAGCTGCTGAATTTGCAGGAATTGCAGCAGGTGTTCCAGACGATCCAACAGGACAGCGGCGGCAATATCGTCTACATTTCGCTTGCCGATGCTAAGGGGCAGGTGATCGTTTCGGACAGCAGCCTGCGCACGGAGGGGGAAGGCGCAGCGGCGGATGCTGTCTCTTCGGCTTCGGTGGCCAACACCGGCAGCGATCTGTCGGCGGTCGTTGAGCGGCAGGAAACGCAGGGCCGCATTTTGGAAACGGCCGGCGGAGAGAAAGTGTACAATATTTCCACGGATTTTACGTACAGCCCGGAGCTTTCGGGAGCATTAAACGTAGGGATATCGCTGAAAAGCATGTACGGCCAAATCCGCGAGGCGCAGCTTGAAACGCTTGTGCTTTCGCTGCTCATTTTCGTTTTGGCAGCGGGCATCGGGCTGGTCCTGGCGCGGAAAATGATCCGGCCGATCGCCATGATGTCGGAGCGGATCAAAAGCTTTGCCGAAGGGGATTTCACTGCCGAATTGATCCATCGCGGCAAAGATGAGATCGGGGCGATGGCCGGCGATCTGGCTCATATGCGGCAAACGCTGGGCGGAATGGTCGAAACGATTCAGAAGAACGCGGACCAGGTGTTCGCAAGTTCCCGGGAACTTGCCGCCATGATCGATGAAACCTCCCATGCGAGCGGGGAAATCTCCAAAGCCGCGGATGAGCTGGCGGCCGGTTCCGGCGGCTTGGCGGCGAATTCACAGGCCGGGCTGGACCGGCTTAACCGGCTGGCGGCGGAAATCATGGCGCTGACCGAACGCGCGGGCCGGATGAAAGCGAGCATTGAACAGACGCGGGAAGCCAACCAGGCCAGCATGAACAGCATGGAGCAGCTGCAGCGGGCCATCCGCGAAAATGCGGAGGTCACCTTGAAAATCGAAGAACAGGTGAACGCGCTCAGCGTCAAATCGGAAGCGATTACGGAGGTTGCAGCGGTGATCAAAGCGGTGGCCGGGCAAACGAATTTGCTCGCCTTGAACGCCATGATCGAAAGTGCCAGAGCGGGCGAACAAGGGCGCGGCTTTGCCGTCGTCGCCGAGCAGATCCGGGTTTTGTCGGAGCAGACGAGAGGGTCGGTTCAAGGGATCGAGGACATGGTCCGGGAAGTCGGCGCGGCCGTGGCCGACGCCAAAAGCTACATGCGGCAGGGAGCCGAAGCTATCAACCGGACGAACGCCGCGTCCCTGGAAACCGGAGAAGCTTTCAACATGATAGATCGCACGGTACAGCTGGTTACCGAGGAAATCGAAGTATTAATCAGCGGCATTGCCCAGGTTAACGAAGATAAAAACGAAGTGATCGGGACGATCGAAAGCATGGCGTCGATTGCCCGGGAGGCCACGGCGTCCACAGAGGAGATTTCCGCCTCCGCGCAGCAGCAACTCGCCAATATGGAGCAGGTATCGGCCTCCGCCAAAGGGCTGGAGTCCATCGCGGATCAACTCGGCAATTCGGTGGAACGATTCAAATTTTAATTGGAGCGTCCGTTCCCTAAGCTTTATAATTATGGACAAGTGTGTTTCATGTGGTTTATTGAAAGGTGGGGAATAGGGTGAGTGTTATGCCGGAAGTTCCGAGATTGGGTGTGGGAGCCGTCATTTTAAACGAGCAGGGCGAAATTTTGCTGGTGCGGCGAAACCGGGAGCCGGAAAAAGATACGTGGAGCATTCCCGGCGGAAAAGTGGACCTGTATGAGACGATGGAATCTTGCGTCGTCCGGGAAATTAAAGAGGAAGTCGACCTCGACGTGGAAGTGAAGGGCTTGCTTTGCACGGCGGAACTGATCGAACCGGAGAAGGGGAATCATTGGGTTTCGGCGTTGTATGAAGCGGCCGTGACGGGCGGAGAGCCGCGCAATATGGAGGAGGGCGGCGCCATCGGGGAAGTGCGCTGGTTTTCGCTGGACCGGCTTCCCGGCAATTTGGCCCGGTTTACCGTGCCGGCGATCGCTCAATTGCAAAAGCGGAGCGAGAAGCTCTGACCTTGCTTTGGCGGAAAAAACAAAAACGGATGCTTCCCTCTGCGGGGGCACCCGTTTTGCCGATTTGCTCTCAATATATTGCCGGATCAGCCCTTGCCAATGGCGGCAAGTTTTACGGCAGCACGTTGCCCGCCGCGCGGTAAATTTCGTACCATTCCTCGCGGGTCAGGTGAATGTCGGCCGCTTTGCAGCAGTCTTTGAGCCGCCGGGTGTTCATCGTGCCGGTCACCGGCTGCATCCGCGCCGGATGGCGAAGCAGCCAGGCGATCGCGATGGCCGTGTTGGTTACGCCGTATTTGCCGGCGATTTCGTCGATTTTTTGATTGAGCTCAGGGAATTTATCGCTTCCCAAGAACACGCCTTCGAAAAATCCGTATTGGAACGGCGACCACGGCTGAATCGTAATGTCGTGCAGCCGGCAGAAATCGAGCACGCTGCCGTCGCGGTTCACGGCCGCATCGTTTTCCATGTTGACGTTGATGCCGCTCGAAATCATCGTGGCGTTGGTGATGCTGAGCTGCAGCTGGTTGGCCACGAGCGGTTGTTTGACGTGTTTTTTCAGCAGCTGGATCTGCATCGGGTTCTGGTTGGAAACGCCGAAATGGCGCACCTTGCCGGAGCTTTCGAGCAGGTCGAACGCCTCGGCGACTTCTTCGGGTTCAACCAGCGCATCGGGGCGGTGCAGCAGCAGCACGTCGAGATAATCGGTTTTCAGCCGCTTCAGGCTGCCGTCGACGGAGGCCAAAATATGCTCCTTGGAAAAGTCGAAGCTTCCTTGGCGAATGCCGCATTTCGACTGCAGGATGATCTTTTCCCGGACATCGCTCGTCATATGGATGGCTTCGGCGAAAATTTCTTCGCAGGCTCCGCCGCCGTAAATATCGGCGTGATCGAAAAAGTTGGCCCCTTCCTCCAGCGCGGTTTGCACAAAACGTTCTGCCGCGGGTTTGTCCAAAGAATTTATGCGCATGCAGCCGACGGCCACGACCGGCACTTCCAGCGAGCTTGTTCCAAGCTTGATCGTTCTCATTCGTTCGTGATTCCTCCTTAAGCGGATTAGGTGCTGGGCTGCCTGGTTTTGATTATATGTAAGCGATACCATGATATCGTGCCAAACAAGCCCGGCCCTCCATTATTTTGGCACAGGGAACCTGCGGTTTTCAAGGCCGGCCGCAAATTTAACTTACTTGTGAATCCGGGCGAGGCTAGTATAATGGTACTGTGAAAAAGAAAGCAGGGTTGGTTGTGCAGGCGCACGAAAAAAAATACGCAGTAAAGGAATGCAAGTGATGATGAAACCAATCGACAGGGAGAAAGTGGAGAAGGAGCTCCGGGCTTTTGCGGGCGCGGAAGCGTATGTGCATAGCGAGGCGACTTCCTATATGTTCGCACGCAATTTCAAAGTGAGCGTCACGGAAGCTTTTATCGCCGGGGAAGGTCCTTACCGGGCCGCGCTGCGGTTTGACGGGCACGGCTGGCTGCGCATGGAGGAGCTCACCCATTATGAAGCGGACGAGCAGGGGCGCCTTTTGCTGGCGGGCTATGACGAGCGGGGGCGGATGAACGTCGCCCTGCATCTAGGAAAGGAGCCGTTTCCGGAATGAACAAAACGAATGTCACAGAACAGCGGACGCGCAAACTGTTGGCCGTCTTCGCCCACCCGGACGACGAGAGCTTTATTTGCGGAGCGACCTTGGCCAAATACGCCCATGAGGGCGTGGAGATCACATTGGTTAGCGCGACGCGGGGCGAAATGGGACGGCGCATGGGCAATCCTCCGTATTTGAACCGCGAGACGATGGGGGCGGCCCGGGAGCAAGAGCTGCGGAACGCGTGCGCCAGCCTCGGCATCGGCGATTTGCGGTTTTTGGATATTCGCGACAAAACGGTCGAGTTTATCGACGAGGAGCTGTTGATCGGCCGCATCGCCGGATTGATGGAGGAGATTGAGCCGGACGTCGTGCTTACTTTTCACGAGCGCCTCGGCGGGCATCCCGACCACTGCGCCATCGGCAAGGCAACGACGGCGGCCTTCCGGCGGCTCGGCGAGCGGGGGGCGCTGTATTTCATTTCTTTCGGCGACGCCATGGAGCGGCCGGAGGTTTTTGGCTACACCCGCGGCGATATCGTAAAAGTCGACGTGCAAAACCACCTGCCGGCCAAGCTGGCCGCGTTCCGGGACCATCGGTGCCAGTCGGAGATCGAGGCTTGGGTTTGGCAGCCGGACAAAGAGGCGCTTAAACGGTTGGGGCGGTATGAATATTTTATCAGAGGGAACCGTCAGGGGACGTCCGGGAGTGCCGGGAATGCCGGGAGTGCAGCGGAAACGGCGAAGGCGGACGATTTGTTCGTTTCCTGATCTGATCGGACACACAAAAAACGCATTGTCCAGGGCCGCGACAGTGCGTTTTTTGTGTTTTTTTAGTTCTATTTTAGTGGCTGGTCAAGGCCGGAAACATAAGGGCAAAAAATATCTTTATTCCAGCGATATCCGTCCGTTTGAGAGAAATAGAGGCGATTTATGCCGCTATTTTGCCCCATTGCCAGGAAATGCCGGCGTTCCGGGCCATACATCGGAAAATAAGTGCAAAAAATGCCGTTAATTGGGTAGCGTCAAGAAGTTTGTGTAAAGTAGTAGAAGTATCATCAGGATGAGCCAGTGATGTGGTTTGGTGGTGGGGGAGGAGGCCTCCTCCCCCACCACCAAATATGGCGCCATGTATGTTATTGTTCACGATTACCATTGGAGTTTGG